>Ga0307517_10010349_pt1 | contig 13067 bp, 13 predicted proteins | sample 23_EM_MG_FD_194515 | JGI IMG/M metagenome (GOLD analysis project Ga0307517, IMG submission 194515) | Populus trichocarpa ectomycorrhiza microbial communities from riparian zone in the Pacific Northwest, United States - 23_EM | ecosystem: Host-associated > Plants > Roots > Unclassified | place...
GGTTCGTCCCATCATTTTCACCGAACGCAAGACTGACAGGAGGTCATGAAGGGCTTCGCGAGATAGCATGTGGACAGGGAATCGAAATGGGGATGGGGGTGGGGTCCAGTTCAAGTGAGGGCTGTGATCTGAGGACGTGGCCGTCATGGGGAGAGACAAGATGCTCCGTTCCGATTTGAGCCGCGCGTCCCGTTTCTTAATTTCCTCTTTTTGATGCAACGCACTCGTCCCCCACAGCCTCGTAACCCCTAACTTGAGCTTGAGTCCTCGGACCCGAAATCAAACCCAGAGATGCGAACAGAGACGGATAGGATTGCGGCCTCTTCAACGACGTCTCACAACCACTTTGCACGCTCGAAATGCCGGTATACTAGCGGGTGCAAATACCCGTACGCGGACATCCGATAAACGTCCCTCCTTACCTTATGGTATTGGTTGGCACGCTACACCCTTTTCGTACGCAACTCGGAGGTCTGGTGCCTGTGACGAAGGTGGAAGGGTTGGATCCGGGTCAGTTTACTCACTGGCAAAAACCACCACCGGAACGTAGGTGTCAGGCACCGCGTTCGCGCCCGTCCGATCTACGTTGGTTCGACACCTCACTTTCGATAGGAGAACACTATCGAACCGAAAACGCGTCCACGTTACCAGATACTCTGGGTTGTCAGGTCAAGAGGACCGAGGACGTCCGCCGTCCATACGTCAATCAACCGCTTAGTGTCCTGGGCCTCAATTGCACCGTCGAACCTAACGATGGCTCCTCTGTCACAGGGAGGGTATTCAACACTCGCCAGCGGTTGCTCGATGGAAAGTTGGTGACTGTCGGGATGATTAGTCCTGATTGCGTCAAGAATTTCCATACCCCTAACCATGGGTGTCTTTTCCCTCTCCTGACGGTACGTCGGGCCGTGTCGAAGTCAACCCGGAACCCGGTACGCTCGATTTCCGTGGCGGAAGATAACGGGAATGATGCTTAGTTGACTTTCAGCGTCTTCGAATTCCAAAGAGCATAGGGAGCACTTCATATTACCCAGCACTCTCGCAGATAGCTTGATCGGTCGCCTCATCGCATCAGGGTACCACAGAGAAAGTAGCACGCCCAAGCGCAATCTATCAAGTGGTCGCCGAAAGAGGGTCAAAGCGTGTGCGTTTCCTGTTGCACGTGTCGAAACGCTAATCGACCATGGGGGAGACTGTTAAGAAGTCCAAGCCAGAGACGGTACTCGTTGACCAACACGAGGAGACTACTCGCATTTCCGATGGCAGTATCTCCTACCTCACTTTCGGGTTGGTCCCTACGGGAAGAAAGTTGTGATTGCTGTTTTCAGGGATGGTCAGGCTATCCAAATGGTCAAGAGACGTATCGTGACAATTGGACGTGATTCGAACTGTCGGTTGGACCACCCTCATGGAACCCTGAAGAGAAATAGTGTGGTGAAGTGGTGAAGGACCTTCGCGTGCATCGTGAGTCCAAGGAACACCCCATCGAGATTTTGGACAGGGTTATATGAGAAAGCGGAGGACGGGATATATTGGCTTTTTGGCTCTCACCAGGTTACCGGGTTGGAAGAATGCGGTGGATTGAGTTACGATACGCCATGTTGTGGAATAGTTTGCACTGATCCGTGCCCTGTAAACTCTACCTTGTTACACTAGTACCCTTGTAATAACTTGTATGCCTACAGCTACAACATTGCATGAAAGGTATGCGCAAAGCTGAAATTTCCCTTTACGATCGCCCTTGGACCCCGCCAGCACCCGAACGAACGAGGATGGTATTTGTGCTATGAACGAGTGTTTATGGAATGTCACGAAAGATACATATGCTGGACAAAAGCCCGAAGGCCTTTCGGGTAGATAGAAGCAAAATCTGGGTGTCTGAGGACAGCCGTATGGTGAGGGGAGGGGAGAGAGGCATAGGAACGGTAGCGATATCGAAGAACGTAATAAGAAAAGGGTGCCCTGTTGATACTCGAGTCATTCTGTCCCCGGAGCTGAGAATAGGAAGTCAGTACGCGTTGGAAGTGGTACTATTCTTGGGGGCTCACCACCATTCATTATCGCTTCAATGTCTCGGAGGAGCTTTCTACAGTCCTCCACATCCTTCGCGGCCCCGACTTTCTCATAAACGTCGGCAGCGTGCAGCACCTCAGCCTTCGCCTCATCAAGCCTACGTTGTTGATACCAAAATTCAGCCTGCAGCTCCATCGCGCGACCCAGGAGGTATGCGTCATTCACCGCGTGCGACTTTGCGCGTTGAACATGAGCGCTTGCATCGTCGAACCTGCCTTCATCAAAAAACAGCTCGGCCAGGGCGTGATTAGTCCAAAACTGCGCGTCGTGCTGGTTTAGAGAGGACGCGAGTCCGAGGGCCGTCTCGAAATGGTGAATGGCCTTCTCTCTCTCGCCCTTTGAACGGTGTATTTCGCCAAGAACGCCATGAAGGTCGCAGGCCAGGGATTGATTGCCTTTCTCCGAGAGATCGATGGCGCGGGATGCGGCTTTTTCCGCAGCGTCGAGTTGTTTGTCGTCATGCAACAGCCGAGCGAGGCCACTCAAACACCGTGCTTGTTGCACCGTGTTACCGAGCCGTTTGCAGATTTCCAAAGCTTCTTCCACCTGTTGTATCCCTTCTTTGTAAAGGCCCAGCAACCGGTTTGCATCAGATAGGTTCAATAGTGCTCGAACGAGTCTACGGTCGTCCCCCTGCTGTCTCCACAGTCCTGAAGCGTGGGTAAGGACCCGTTTACGTTCCACCTCGTTTCCAACTGTATCAAACAACTGTGAGAGCTCCAACAAGCATTGTGGCTTAGAGGGATGGTCATCTGGGAGCCTCTCGACCTTCGGTCCCAGCACCGTAAGTCGTGTTTTGTGCCAACAGAGGTGGTTCATGAGACGAGCACAGGTCGTCCAGACTTCATTTGAGTCCGCGTCGATTGTCGTGAAGACATCGAGCAAATGCTCGACGTTCACGTCCTCCGACACGATCCACCGTGCTTCTCTAAACCCGGGCTTGGTAGGTCCAACATCAATTGATAATCGGTCGAAGTAATGGTCCTTGGTCGTGTGCAGGAGCAGAGATGACATTGGGTCTTTGGGGCGAAAGTGGTCCCGGAGTGGCGCCAACATCGTGATAAAGCCGTCACTTCGGTACGTCAGAGAAAGAACACAGAACTTGTCAAATATGTTCTTCCTGCTGGGGATCGTGGAAAATAACCAATCGATGTTCTTTTCGTCTACTCCTTGAGGGAAGAACGCGACTACTCCAAGGAGGTCCCGGGCCACAGGCCCGAGTTCTTGAAACATTCTGGAGGAGAGCGAGAGTTCGACGGTCGTAGAAAGACTCTTATTGTGTTCCGTCTGGAGCATACCCGTCCGGCGCTCATCCCATTCGCTGGTCAATCGAGCGATGTCCCACTTGTTGTGATGCGCAACTGTGGCAAGTAGAGTGATCGACAGTGGATGAAACTCGAGTTGTTCCAGGGTGTTATTGATTATAACGGACCGCTCGTTGTGCTTATAGATACGGTAGAAGGTGTCGCACGCGGCCTCCACTGACAGCGTCGGAACGTCGACCCACTCGCAGCCGGGAGGGACAGTAGATATTCGGGACGTGATACACAGGCTGACGTTGCTGAGCTGACTGAGCTCATCCACCACATCATATATCTCCTGCGCGTCCGCTCCCTGTGGATCGAGTATGGATTCAGCGTTGTCGAGAACTACGAACATTTCGTTGGAGAGGAATGGCCGTAGGGGAGTCAGGTCCTCGGGATTCTCGACACCTGCGCCGATGACGTTGGAGAGCCGACGGAGGAAATGAGTGAGCGAGGCGGGGAACTTGTCACACCGGATGAACCGACGGTAGTTGCCAAACCGCTTTTTGATGCGGTCATCGTGGAGGACGGTTAGAGCGATGGATGTCTTGCCGATTCCGCCGGCACCGACGAGAGCGACTGGGGTAAGGCGTTCTGCAAAGCCGACGATCTCCTCGATCAACTCGTCGCGTCCATAGAAGATCCTCGGCGCTGGGGGAGGGGATTCTCCAGGAACACTAGATGCAAGTATAAGATGCTAGATACAACAGCGGTCGAGATCGCTGACCTATTTTGAATCTATGCAACGGTAAGTGTGTATTTCGCCAACGAGTACGAGTGATATTCACAGATTGATGTTGATTGCCAGCCCCTTCCTGGCTTTCCAGTATTTTACGATGAATATCGGAAACGATAGCGTGGGTGTCCACAACTTCGCGGTGAACCTCAGAAACGACGGCCCGAGTTTTGATATCACGGCGAACATCGGAGGAGGTTTCATGCGCATTCAATAATGGGGGTGGCGACTCCCCAGGTGCACTAAAGGTAAACATCAGACAATAGATCACTTGTAATCCGGATCGCTGACCTGGCGTGAGTCTATGTAGTAATCAGTAGTTACCCAGTGGCGGGCGAAGTACGAGTGGTACCTACCGCCCGACTCGGATTAGCCTTATCCTCACAGGTTTTCAACGCGTTACGATGGATGTTGGGAACAACGGTGCGGATGGTCACAGCGTCATTCCGGACCTCGGAAACGATGGGGATGGTATGCGCGATATCGTGGCGAACTTTAGAAGCGGTAGCATGGGTATTCGAGACATCATGGCGGACGTCGGGGACGATGGTTTCGGCGTTTGAAACACCTTGATGACTGTCGGAAACAATGATGTGAGTGTTCGCAACATCAGAAACGGTTACATGTGTGTTGGCTGCAAGCCCGGTCTGGAAGAGGAAAGTCAGCAATTGTCATATAACAGTGAACAGGACGCACGTTGAAGACGTGGAGGATCTTGGTGAGGTCCAGCCTCCAGGTAGCGATCGCCCTTTCATCGCCCTTCGCGTGGAGGAATCGAGAGATGGTGTTCCGTTTCCCCCACTTGATGATCTTCCTCTGAATCTCTGCCACAGTCCTGTGATCCAAGATATGGTGAGTGAGTTGTGTACAAGATGTGCCTCTGCTAGCTTCACTTACACCGTCAATTCCTCAATCGCCCCGAGGACGGTCTGACTGAACTCATTCGTTTCTCTCCCCTTCATCCCTCGGTCGAGGGCTATGCAGACATCAGCGCAGGCTAACCCGAGGCCAACGCAGTCCGTTTCGTCGATCGTCGTGTCCTGTATCCAGCATTAGTCAGTGGTTGATCGATGAGGACGAGAAGGAAACCCACTCTGATGATAGCGAGAAGAACACTGACGGAGTCGAAGGCAGTCTTAGCTTGTGTGATCTTCGAGCCCTCCTTCGCGAGATTGACGGCCTGAATTGCCCCATTCAACGAAGAGAGTACACCATCCAGTCCTTTCGGCCCTTGGGACTTGGCTGTCATGGTCGATACGCGAGGCGTTTGCGAGAAAGCGGTGTGGCGTGCAGGCTGTGAGGAGGGACCTGAACCTTACAAAGAGAGATGGGCGGTCATTTTGTCGTGATGTGCCTCGCGCAAACAGACCCATTTGGCGTAGCTTCTGGAGCTGCAACGCGATCCGGCGATCACCCAGAACCTTCAACCCACTCCGCCGCCTCTTATTCACAATAATGTCCTGAAGAGACACTTCGTCTGCCAACTGCTGGCATAACGCTGTATCTTCGGCGCCATCTTGCTCTTGGCTTGGTTCTTTTGGTTGCTCCGTCGGACACATAGTTTCGAAAAACCCATTCGCCACGTATCCCCCTCAACCACGACCCTCCACCCTTCCTTCATCGTCCGTGGGTTACTGGACCGTCAACTCGTCGTTCTCCTCGACGACAGACTCCACTTGTCCAGGTATCGTTCCCTCATCCGATGGGTCTAACAGTCTCAAACCTCTATTTTCAGCTACGCGTTCTCTGCTGGTCAGCCAATACCAGCTAGTACTTAGGTGGACGTGTTTCACGCAGTACCGTGCTGTGAACCTCAAGGACTACATGTAACCGACGACAGAAATACATGTCTCTCGTTGAGGACGGAGGTACGAATGGAATGCCTCGTCACGATAGTCTACCCGCACGGTACTACGGCTGGAGTATCGGCCCTTCGCATTGATCCAAGACCTGGGGGTCGGAAAACATCGGCACGCTGGCAACAGATGCTAGGAGTCGGTGGGGCAGGGTAAGATGGAGATTATACTAGATGGATCGTTGTAGCGCTCGAAATTACTGTGTCCAAACATAAATATTTCCAATCTACGGCCTCCATCATATTGTCCCCACCGGTAGCCCTGCAACAATCAGACAAACTACCGGAGAAGAGATCTATAAGGACTGGATGGACCTCAACCACTCTCGTCCGGTTCCGGGAGTCACGCACAGTTCACACGAAGATCATGCATGTCGTGATGAGGGAGGGGAAACGAGAGGTGTATGGGTACAAGGGGGTTTGTTCCCGGAGATAACGGCGAGAGCCTGGATAATCGAGTTGATCAACTTGTGGGAGTAGGCCTCCCCGACGATTTGGGCACTTGCCAGGTCCCTGGGTTGGAAGAATATAGTGAAGGGAGTTACGATATGATATATTGTTGGGTAGTCTGTGTTGATCCACGCTCTGTGGATTGTATCATGTTGCCCTTGAATCCCCCCATATCTACAGCGGCAACTTTGTACGAAACGTATGCGCAAGGCCGCGATTTTTCTTTACGATCACCCTTGGACCTTGCCAGCACTCGAATGAACGAAGATGGTATTCGTGCTAGGAACGTGTGTTTATGGGATGTCACGAAAGATACATATGCTGGGCAAAAGCCCGAAGGCCTTTTGGGTAGATAGAAGCAAAATCTGGGTGTCTGAGGACAGCCGTATGAGGAGGGGAGGAGGGGTGTGGTGATATTGATTTGAACAATGCTGCGGGAAAGGGGTATCCTGTCCGTACTTTCATTCCGTTCTTGAAGCTGAGGATAGGAAGTTAGTACGGGTCGCAGGTGGCGCTATTTCCGGAGGCTCACCATCATTTATTACCGCTTCAATCTTTTGGAAGAGCACTCTACAGTCCTCCAGATCCTTCACAGCCCCGACTTTCCAATAAACTTCGGCGGCGCGTAGAACCTCAGATTTAGCCTCGCCAAACCTGTGTTGTCGATACCAAAATATAGCCTGCAACTCCATTGCGCGACCTAGGCCGTAAACGTCATTGACGGCGTGCGACTTGGCGCGTTCAATGTGAGCGTTTGCGTCATCGAAGCTGCCTTCATCAGAGAACAGCCCGGCCAGGGTGTAGTTGATCCAAAACTGCGCATCGTGTCGGTTGAGAGAGGACATAATTCCGAGGGCGATGTTGAGATGATGAATGGCCTTCTGTCTCTCGCCCTTTGAACGATATATGTGACCAAGTACGTTGTGAACTTCAGAGACCATAGTCTGATTGTCTTCCTCCAAGAGATCGATTGCGCGGAATGCGGCTTCTTCAGCGGCGTCGAGTTGTTTGTCATCGTTCAACAGCCAAGCGAGGTCACGCAAACACCGTGCTTGATCCGCCGTGTCACCGAGCCGTTTGGAAATTTCCAAAGCTTCTTCCACCTGTCCCATCCCTTCTTTGAAAAGGCCCAGCATCCGGTTTGCACTAGATAGCTCCGTCAATGTCCGGGAGAGTTGAATGTCGTCCCCCCGCTCTCGATAGAGCTCTGTAGAGCGGGTGAGGACCCGTTTCCGTTCAGTGCGGTTTCCAACCCTGTCAAACAACCGTGAGAGGTGCTGTAAGCATAGCGGCTTGAAGGGATGGTTGTCCGGGAGCCTCTCAATCCCTGGCCCCAGCACCGTGAGACGTGGTTTGTGCCAACGAAGGCGGTTCATGAAACGAGCACAGACATTCCAGACTTCGTTTGATTCTGCGTCGATTGTTGTGAAGACATCGAGCAGATGTTCGGCGTTCACGTCCTCCGACACGATCCACCGTCCTTCTCCGAACTCGGGCCCGTTAGGATCAAGATCAACCAATAGTCGGCCAAAGTAATGGTCCCTGGCCATGAGTAGGAGTGGAGATGACATTGGGTCTTTGGGGCGAAGGTGGTCCCGGAGTGGCGCCAGCATCGTGATAAAGCCGTCGCTTCGATACGTTAGAGAGAGAACACAGAACTTGTCAAATATGTTCTTCCTGCCGGGGATCGTGGAAAATAACCAATCGATGTTCTTCTCGTCAACCCCTTGAGGGAAGAACGCAATGACTCCCAGGAGGTCCCGGGCCTCGGGCCCGAGTTCTTGAAACATTCTGGAGGAGAGGGAGAGTTCGATGGTCGTGGAAAGACTCTTATTGTGTTCCGTCTGGAGCATACCCGTCCGACGCTCATCCCATTCGCTGGCCAATCGAGCGATGTCCCATTTGTTGTGATGCGCAACTGTGGCAAGTAGAGTGATCGACAGTGGATGGAACTCGAGTTGCTCCAGGATGTTGTTGGTCAGAACGGACCGCTCGTCATGCTTATAGATACGGTAGAAGGTATCGCACGCAGCCTCCATCGACAGTGTCGGAACGTCGACCCACTCGCAGCCGGGAGGGACAGTAGATATCCGGGACGTGATACACAGGCTAACGTTGCTGAGCTGACTGAGCTCATCCACCACATCATATATCTCTTGCGCGTCCGCTCCCTGTGGATCGAGTATGGATTCGGCGTTGTCGAGAACTAGGACCATTTCGTTGGAGGAGAGGAATGGCCGTAGGGGGGTCAGGTCCTCGGGGTTCTCGACACCTGCGCCGATGACGTTGGAGAGCCGGCGAAGGAAATTAGTGAGCGAGGTGGGGAACTTGTCGCATCGGATGAACCGACGGTAATTTCCAAACTGTTGTTTGATGCGGTCATCGTGGAGGACAGTTAAAGCGATGGATGTCTTGCCGATTCCGCCGGCACCGACGAGAGCGGCTGGGGTAAGGCGTTCTGCAAAGCCGACGATCTTCTCGATCAAATCATCGCGTCCATAGAAGATCCTCGGTGCCGGGGGAGGGGATTCCCCAGGTGCACTAGCTGCAAGTATGAGGTGCTGTACCCAATGGTAGTAAAGATCGCTGACCTATTTTGAGTCTACACAACGGTAAGTGCGTATTCGCTGAAGGAGTACGAGTGACACTCACCGATCGATGTTCACCGCCGGTCCCTTCCCGACTTTCCAGCATTTTATGATGAATGCCGGAAACGATAGCGCGGGTGTCTGCAACTTCGCGATGAATCTCGGAAACGATGGCATGGGTTTTGACGTCATGGCGAACATCAGCGGAGGTTCCACGCGTATTCGATGGTGCGGACAGCGACACCCCAGGTGCACTGAAGGCAAACATTAGACAATGGATTTATTTACTGTCCAGATCGCTGACCTGGCGTGAGTCTATGCAGTAATCATTGGTTACTTGGTGACGAGTAAAGTACCTGCGATACTTACCGCTCGACTCTGACCGTCCTTATCCTCACGGGTTTTCAACGTGTTGTGATGGGTGTCAGAAACGATGGTGCGGGTGTTCACAGCGTCATTCCGGACCTCAGAAACGTTAGGAATGGTATGCGCGATATCGTGGCGAACTTCAGAGGCGGTAGCATGGATATTCGAGACATCATGGCGGACGTCGGGGACGATGGTTTCGGCATTCGAAATACCTTGATGGCTGTCGGAGACAATGGTATGGGTGTTCGCAACATCAGAAACGGTTGCGTGTGTGGTTGTTGCAAGCTCGGTCTGGAAGCGGAAAGTTAGTGACGGTCACACAAGAGTGAAGCCGGCGCACGTTGAATACTTGAAGAATTCCGGTGAGGTCCTGCCTCCAGGCGGCGATCGCCTTTTCATCGCTCTTCGCGCGGAGGAGTTGAGAGACCATATTTCGTTTCCCCCACTTGACGACCCTCCCCCGGATCTCCGCTACAGTCCTGTGATCCGAGACACGGTAAGTAAGCCGCGCAAAAGATGCACCTCTACTGGTTTCACTTACACCGTCAATTCCTCAATCGCCTTGAGGACGGATTGACTGAGTTCATTCGCTCCTCTCCCCTTCACCCCCCGGTCCAGGGCTATGGAGACATCAGCACAGACCAATCCGAGGCCAACACAGTCCACTTCGTCGATCATCGTGTCCTGTATGCGGCGTTAGCCACCGGTTGACCGATGAGGACGAGAAGGAAACCCACTCTAATGATAGCGAGAAGAACACAGACGGAGTCGAAGGCAGTTTTGGCTTGCGTGATCCTCGAATCCTCCTTCACGAGATTGACGGCCTGGATTGCCCCATTCAACGAGGAGAGAGCACCATCCCGTCCTTTCGGTCGTTGGGATTTGGCTGTCATGGTCGATACGCGAGGCGGTTGTGAGAAATCAGTGCGGCGTACAGGCTGTGAGGAAGAATCCGAGCCCTAACGGAGATGAGCGGCCGGTTCGTCATAGCACGCCTCGTGTAAACAAACCCATTTGGTGAAGAGAATTGTACTCGTGACCGTGGCATCTGAAGTTGCGACGCGCTCGGTCGATCACCCAGAACCCTCAACTCACTCCCCCCGCCTCTCATTCAAAATGCCCTGAAGAAACGCTTCAGCTACCAACTGCTGGCACAGCGCTGTATCTTCAACGCCATCTTGCTCTCGGCCCGATTTTTCCGGTTGCTCCGTCGAAGGGATGGTTCCGAAGTACCCATCCGCCACGCACCCCCCCAATCGCCGGCCCCCCGTCCTTCCCCCATCGTCCGTGGGTCACTGGACCGCCAGCGCGCCGTTATCCTCTACAGCAGACTTCCCTTACCCATCGGACTTCAATGCGTTCCCCGTGGGGTACTATTCCTTCACCCGTTAACTCTAGCATAGGAAGGTTGTGGTCACCGTTGTATCCAAGGATCAAGGGTGGTTGGGATATCCAAGTGACTGTGGGACGCACCGGAACAGTTGGACGTGACTCGAGTTGTCGGTTGGACCATTCTCCGGGAACTTTAGTGAGAAGAGGCGCAGTGTTTAAAGTGACGAGGAACCTTCACACGCGTGGTGAGTTCGGGGGGCATGCCATCAGGATTTTGGATAGAGGGTTGGGAAAGCGGTGAGTGGGGGTGCCCTGACGGTTTGGGGTTTTGTCATGTTCTTGGGTTGGGCGAATGCGGTGAAGTCGAGGATATGTTGTCGAGTAGTTTGTGTCAGCTTATGTCCCGCATTACATCTGTCTGTTTCCTAGGTTTCCCCGTTCCGTTGATAATCGGGAGATTGACCATTGACACCTGTGGCTATAAACCACGAGTAAGTTCACGTAGGAACGTCGGACACCGGAGTGTTCATTGGGAGCAGAACACCGGGTCACCCGTCCCATCTCTCTGATTGGCTGTCGGTACTATTTGTCCAGCTTTCCCCCTGGCTGCAAACGTCGTTTTGCACATCAAAGGTGGAATGTCCGATATCCATCCCCCACATCCCTCTACTACCGGCGGAAGCGCTAGCGTTGGATGGGGTTCGTTCAGCGTCACCAGCGTTTTCTCCTACACTGACGCTCAAGTAAATTCGACTTGCGAGGCTACCGCCACGGGTTGCAAGATCACGATCAAGTCTCCTCAGATCATTAAATGGATTTCCCAGATGGTCCCGGCTCTGCCGAGGTTGAAACAGGCAAATTTGGAGGAAGGGTATGTGCTAGAGTCACTCTGAGCAGTTGAAAACGATCGGGTGCTGTAGCCTTAACCACTCTTTTCTTTTTATCTACTTATGTGCGCGATACTCTCCCCGGGCACACGTTGTGAACGGTGACCGGTGACCCCTCGTTGTTTGTTTTTTCGTCCGGCTCGTCATAGACTTTAAATAAAGTGGCGGCGACGTACTGAGCACCGCACCGTCGCTGAACTGTGAGCGCCTACAAGTCCGTCGCTTGGACCCTTGCGCGACATGTGTGTGGAGCCTAGACCGTTCGCGCTCAGGGCTAATCCGAGGACCTTATTGTTCCCTGCTCTTCATCTAAATGTTACCAACCGTCGACCCGTTCGGAACCCTATAGAAGCCGATACTCACCATGGGACAGAGTTTAAAGCCCGCGTCAAGTCACCGGGAAGAGGGATCAAATTAGACAAGGCAGCGTGTACTTGGTTATCCACCGGTGTACAACGTCGATGTGTAGATACGGTATCACGAGGAGCTGGTGGCGGAGGTGAGTAAGGAATAAATCAAAAACACGATCGATGTGACAATAAGCATGCGCGCGAGGGATGAATTCAAAGATGGTGAGGGCGGGAAAACAATGAAACAAAGGCAGACGGGCAATGAAAAGGAAAATCGTGAGACCGTCGGGACCTGCCGTAGAAGAACAATAAGTACAAAGTCGCGTTCCCCAACCAATGCCAGGTAGATAATTGCGAACGGTGATGGGAGGTCCATCCGTATCGGGGACGGCTATGGGGCGTTGGTCGAAGTGAGTCGTCGAAAATCGGAACGTAAAAATTAAACTGGAAGAGAAAGTTAGGCCAGGCTTCGGGCGGATGTTTTCGATCCGCCATATAAGATGGGGCCATTCTCCTCGGGAACCCCCCAAATCCACCCACTGCCGCTCACCACACCCCCCTCCGAGCCCACGGCGCCACATGACAGCACGCACCACCGGTCTCAGGCACCGAACTACGAACGTACGTTCAGGTCCTTCACTCCCCCTCACCCCCTTGCGTTTCCCCTTACAGAGTCGCCTTCGGCACCTCGGAGTCGTGTCCGGGAACGTTGGCCGGGGCTCGACCAACATTCTCGTTTGACTATTGTCAAGGCCATTATTATATAGCATGACCTTCGGTGGGGTAAAAAAAATCGTTTACCATAGACTGGATGTTGTACTGTATAATATCGGGCTTGGCAGCAGCCGAGCTAGGGGAAGACTCAACCTCAGGCGTTTCCTGAGGCAGTGGAATGGTCCGAAGTCTCGGTGCTGGCGGGAGCTTCTACAGGTATGAAGAGAGTCAACAGACCATACACACCCAAACACCAAGCCGTTGTGCTCACCAGATCTGCCGCCACTCCGAGAAACACAGCTGATACTGGCGATTTCGCCGGGACCAGCTACAATACCCGCGATCGTTAGTGAACGCTCCCCCATTCATTAATATCGTTGCGCACCGTATCAAAGCCCCCGATTGGTAG
>Ga0307517_10010350_pt1 | contig 13067 bp, 7 predicted proteins | sample 23_EM_MG_FD_194515 | JGI IMG/M metagenome (GOLD analysis project Ga0307517, IMG submission 194515) | Populus trichocarpa ectomycorrhiza microbial communities from riparian zone in the Pacific Northwest, United States - 23_EM | ecosystem: Host-associated > Plants > Roots > Unclassified | place...
ATGATGAGTTGGGAAACGATCACTAATATCTATTAATAAATGTAAAGAATGTGGTAACAAGGTAAGCTAACCAAAACCTAGTTCAAAAGAATGCAACACACATATATGAAAGAATGATTAAACAAGCCCTTTAACACTATAACATATAGTCAAAAAAAATCTTATTGAAAGATTTTTTTTTAATTTAATTTTCTCAATGAGAGAAAATGATACATAAGCTAATGGCTTGGATAAAGATGTAATATGGTCTTTGACCATTGCGACATTATCCTTATGAGGATTATAGATCAACCAACTAGTACTGATATAAAGCAGGAGTGTTATGATGAGAAAAATAATACAAACTCCATGGTAAAAACCCCTTAGTATTTTGATTCTTTGCAAAAGTGTTATTGTATCTTATTCAACTAGTTGGTGTCGTTTGCAATAGTAATGTTAGGACAAGTTGGGATGAATTTACTTTATACATTAAGATTCACATAATCTTCTTGAAAGGAAATTTTATTTTTCATAAAGTATAAAGCAAGTAAATTGCATCCTTCTTGAAATATCCCGAGGGATTTGTTCATGAAGAATTAGGGGTTTTTTTTTTTTATAGAAGATGGAGAATTAGATAATTAATTGAGAATTAATAAAAGAACTATAACTTAATTTTACAGTTAGCATAACTTCAAATGTCGTTCCTAGAAATTAAAACACGTTTTGTTTAAAATAAGTTGATTGGCTGACATGTTAGATATTTAAGAGTATAGTCAATATTTTTGTGAAAACAATTCTTATTTAGCCACATCATTAATGATTGATTCCATTGATTAATTTCAATACTAATATAATGGGAAAATATTCCTTTGTTCAGTTTAGAAATAAAAGAATATGGAGGGTCATTATTTAGATAAAAAATAAATGTCCACATGTTGGTTTGATAATAACAATGATAGTTCACTGCCAAATAGAAAAAGGAATTATGAAATTGATCATGAATAGTGAAATTAACTAGATTTAAAGAGACTTAATTGACTAGGGTAGTTAGGATGAAGTCGATCAAAAGTCATGATCAATCAAAGAAAAGCAATCGATCATAGAAACAAGAGTTCATGTTGTCAACCAGAAGGTTCAATTCAACTTAGAAGCGGGGGTTCTTAACAAATTAGAACTAATCAGTATTATAAATTGGTTAGAATTCATATGATTATTGGTAAGGAGATACATATTATTTTAGATTATGTTGAGATTTAATGTGTAAACTTCTTATCTAATAAAAGTAATCTATTTAGGATTAAAATTAGATGTTTATATAAAATTTTACTTTGTACCATTATAAATAAATCATTCAGTTAACAGAAGAAATTGTTGGCCTATGAATGTGGTTTCGACAAGTCAATTCAATTTTATCTTTTTTTTTTCAATTTTTTCTTTTATTTACAACTTTATTTATAGCTTTATTTATCTTTATTTCTTTTTTTCTCTTTACATGTCTTTTTTTAATGCTACTTGGGATAAAAAAAAAAATTAGATTTGAAATCTTAGAACACCCACACTTTATTTAATTTTGCAATGCTCTATTTACTTTACTTGCCTTCACTCAAGATTTAGTTTCTAGTTGTAATTTTTTCTTAATAGAAGATAGAAATGAAGGACAAGTAGCTTAATTGATTAAATTATTAATGGTTGGTTATTTCATTAGTCAACGATCGATCGATCGTATAATTATTTATGAGATCAATAACAACATTTAATATTCTACTTGCTTAGACTTAAACTCTGTTTTACATTGTGGTCCAACCATACTTTTAAAAATTTATGAATATTTTTTTTAGTCTTCAATTAATTATTTTTTTGTGTTTTTAAATCATTTTAATGCATTAATATCAAAAAAAAGTTAAAAAAATTAAAAAAAACATATTTCAATAAATTCTTTTTTTAAAAAAAAACAACTTAAAAAACAACATCAAAATATCCACTTAGCCACCATCATCTTGCACACATTATACTTGGTATCAATGTATCTATAGGTCACAATATTAGCTCTTGGCTGGTCTACTGACATGTCATTGACTTGTTCTTAGGAATTACCCACATATATATATATATATTTTTACTCTATATTGTTAATTATCTAGTTGAATATATAATTGTTCTTTAAATTATTGATTTGAGTGTTTAGAAGCAAATCCGAAAAAATATGAAGTCCCAATTTCATAGAATAAAAGCTGAGGCCTGGAAACGTGATTCCTCTGCGTTGTAAGCATTGGAAACATCACACAAACACAGACATATATATAGCAAAGCTGCTGACCATCTTGGTTTTTGCAGGTCTCAAGAGTCAAAGGATCTTAGTCCTAGAGCACTAAAACCTACGAGCTCGAACACCTTATTGCCATATGTAAATATTTTACTCTATACTAATATGTTGGCGTGCCTCATTCATGAATATCTCCTCATACAAATTATTATTCAATGGGTAAGTGGGGAGAAACTTTGGATAGAGGAGGAGCGTCTTCTTCCTCCTCCTCTTCTTCTTCTTCGTATATATTATAAACCAACCAGCCTGGAGTGGTCCAGCCTTTCACACGTGATGACGCTCCTCCCTGCAATTATTTCCACCACCATCATCAATGCTTTCTTTGGCTTCTATAACTTTGGCCCCCAATTAGCTAGCCAAAAAGCTTCCAATCCTCCAAATCTCTTGTATCAAAGTTGTGGGTCCTTCGTTAGTATTACAATTATGATGTATTGCCAAATGTGTGAAAGTGTGGTGACAGTGTTCTGCCAGACCTTTCTCTCCTTTTCTCTTGTTTTCTATTTCCTTGAGAAAAGGATTTCTCCGTTCTATCAAAATCTATGATGGCCCCCGTTCGAGGGAAGAGCTGCGTTCCGTTTGGTCAGCCCCAGCTTCTTGGTAGGGTCTCATGTTAGAAAAGTCAAAAGCTGAGGGCTTTGGATGGTTTCTTACACTATATATTTCATAATTTTAAATGTATTAATCTTTCTTAGTTATAGTGTATAATTATTAAGATTAATCAACAATCACCTTCCATTTTGCTGAGTCAAGAGAGAAGAAATATTTTTTTTTCGTGGTCGTGATTTAGTGTTGATCTGATCTAGTGAATGCCTTCCTACTTTTTATACACATTCTTTTTTTAGCATTAAAAGGATTGTTTAAGATGTCATTTAACTGATGACTGTTTGTTTTTATGTTTCAAAAACGCTTTTAAAAAAATTTAAATTTTTTTATTTTTTCTTTACTTCAAATTAATATGTTTTTGGTGTTTTTAAATCATTTTTATGCGCTGATATCAAAATTAATTTTTAAAAAATAAAAGAATATTATTTTGATACATTTCTGAGTGAAAAACACTTTAAAAAACAACTGCAACCACACTCTCAAACATGTTGTTTCCTTTCTCTGAAAAAAAAAAAGAAACGAAACGAAAATCCTATTTAGATACTGTTTATTGGAAAAATAATAAGGGAATCAACCATTATTATTAAGTTTTTTTTTTTGCTTGGGGTAAATAATTATCAGATCAACTTCTATATTAATAAAAAAAAAATTATTTCTCATATAATCTTAACCACGCATCAATTTGGTATATTATAAGGTATTTAATAAATTCTTCTAGAGATTGATTTCCAACTTTAAACTCATATATACAGCTAAGAAAGGAAATAAAATTCTTTAATCTTCACGCCAACCCTTTAGATTTACCATCATTCTTGAGCATAGATGATTAGGAACTAATGCAATGTGTTAGAAATGTCTAAATGCAATTAAGTTTTTTTCTTTTTCCCTGAGAAAACAATAACGATTCTCTCCATGATGAATGAAGTAGGCAAGCCCTCTTGCTTTCATGATGAATGTGTCAATGAACATGCATGTATTCTCTCCGTATTTCCATACAGTAGTCTCGCTCCCATATTTGTAATTGCCAAGAGTTAGAGCGTATTTGACAGTGTGGTTACGGGTGCTTTTCAAATAACTTTTCGTGTCAAAATACATGTCAATGATGTTTTTTCATTTTTTAAAAATCATTTTTGACATCAGCATATTAAAACGATCCAAAACATACAAACCATATTCAATTTTAGTAAAAAAAAAAATTAAATTTTTTGGGAACGCAGTCGCAGCCGCGTTCCCAAACGTTCCCTTAGCTGGGTCAAAGAACGTGATTCTTGAAATTATATTTTAAAAAAAATTAAATTTATTTATTTTTAAAATTTATTTATTTATTAATAATTTTGGATTGTTTTGATATGCTATGTGAAGAATAAAAAATATTATTTTAATATATTTCCAAGCAAAAAACACTTTAAAAAACAATCATCACCACACTATCATATACCCTCTTACCTTCTCCCGAGACAGTTTTTTATTTCTTTTTCTATCCATTCTTATTCACGAAGGATTATTTCCAAAACTATTTAAGCCAAAACCAAATCTCTAAGGTATCTTCCATTTTCAAAATAATAATCTTCACTTTTCAGCAATAAATCTTTTTGTTTTTGCATTTTAAAAGCGTTTTTAAAAAAAATTATATTTTTTTCTTTACTTCAAATTAATATTTTTTGGTGTTTTCAGATCATTTTGATGCGCTAATATCAAAAATAATTTTAAAAAATAAAAAAATATTATTTTAATGCATTTTCAAGTAAAAAACACTTTAAAAAATAATTGTAATCACACTCTTAATTACCTCTATATCTACCACTTCCCTTCTAGATAGCTAGACCAGAGTCAAATTTCTTTTTTACTGAGTTATATATATATATATTCAAACTTGAGATAATAAAATGAGAATCACTTTCATTTACCACTCTTTAACATTTTTTTTTAAAATAAAATTTTTACAGCAATCACATGCTCACTCAATTGGACCTACGTCAATAAACAAATAAAAAATAAAAAATAAAACTATACAATCATCACATGCTAACATTAAATTAGAACCCACATTAATAAACACGTTAGAGAAAGACTCTTTAGCTAAAAGTCTTTGACTATCCGCATTAAAAAACAAAATAGTAAAATCTATTTTCTTTAAAAAATCCTCGTTTTCTACATCCATTTTCATATATAGAAAACATCAATAAATAATTTTTGGTTAAAGCAACTAAACATTAAAAAATAACTTATTTTTTATAAAAATATTTTTTTCTCTGACAGCTTATTTTCGAGAACAAAAACCTAACATCTTAATTATAAGAGTCCTTGTTTCTTCTGTGTTCTCTAATTTTTCCTAGGAACACTCACATAATTGTGTATGTACTCATCTATTCATAATTAATCACTCTCGCAAACTTAGAGTGATGGAATGCAAATATTTTTGATATATATCATCTCTAATTTTTACTTTTCTATTTTATCCAACACATATATAACATTAAATATAACTATTTAACCAAAAAAATTATGAGATATAATTAATGATATAACATATGCAAGCGTTGGAAAATCATATTTAGTTTTTGACTCAATGTTTATTAACAAATATGAATTTCAATCAAATTATTGGATTGGAATGACATTTTATTAGAAGATTTCAAAAGTCTTGTTTTATATACAGTTAAAATTTCTTAGTGATCGGACATCAAAAAGGTTATTGTACGAAAATAATATTAGTTTACTTGTTGATTTAGAATTTCTTTTTCTATTTTATTATAACTCTTTTATTGTTTTTCAACCTTATTTAGGATTTTTTTTACCTATTATAAATATGGTTATTTAACTTGCATTTTAGTTTTTTTGTAGACTTTGATTTCATAACAATATTTGTATGTGTGTGAGGAAATCTCATACTTCTTGATTCTTCAATAACTTCTTTTAGACTTGTCAAAAATCAATTATCTTTATAGTGTTTTTTCTTATACTTCTTGTTCACGATTCTCTATAATCATTGGGTGAGGGTTTTCATTCCAATAATTTTGGTGTCTCGGTTCAGGTAATTATTGTGTTGAGCTTTTATCAACAAAATCTGATTTTAGCTTTCTTGAGATTGTTCTTTCTTGCATGTAAGCTCAAGGGTTCCCTTCGAGTTCGCATCATATAAAAAGTGTAATGGTGAAAAAAAAGAATTTAGTATATCATACATTTATATATAGTTTATTTTATACAATGTAACTATACATATAATATAAATATTTTAAATATAATATTGTAGACATATAACCATTTTTTGATGTTGGAGAGCATGGAAAATAAATTTTTTTCTCTAATATCTTAATTTTATAACACAATTTATATGATTTAAAATAAATGATTATTGTGTAATATAACATGTTTTATATTCGAATGTATTTTCTAGCAATATTATCTTAATTAAAGTACTATATGCATTAACATATCAAATTGCTATACTTTTATATTGTATATTAATATATCTTAATATATTATTTTCTATGTAAATATATTAGTAATTTATTATTTTTTAATAATATTATATTTTAAAGTATTTTAGTAATATATATATAGTAACACTTTAGTTTTTAAATCTTTTATGGAAAGTATTTTCCAATCTTTTAAGTTAAAAAACATTTTTTCCTATCTAAAGTTTATGTTTTTCTTTGACCGAAAAATAAATTTTATTAACTAGTTTTTAATAATATAATCAAACATAAAAAAAAAATTTACGTGAAAACACTTTCTAGAAAACAAATAAAACCTCAAAAGTTTAGAAAAATATCATAGATCTTTAACCACCGCATCAATCCTTTAAAATGGGATGAATCCTTTAAGAAATTTTGCTAAAACAATATCTTAAAAATTCGAAGCGGCAAAACATGTCATGTACAAGAAAATACCGCACAGCCATAATAGCAGTATTCTCTATTAGAATTCAGTTTCAGTTGATATTCGAATTATACGTACGTGCATACAAGCCTTCTACATACACGGTAAGTATACAATACGTACCATATATAGGCTTGTATGCACGTGATAACCGCTTAAAAATTAACTCTTATATCTCGTCTTCTCAGTTTGGCGGCACCGAACCCGCGAGTCTTCACTCCCCAACTCGCCAGATTCTACTCTTCCCTTTGTCTTTCTCCTTGTATACAAAATTCCCCGGTCTCACCAGCGTGGATTCAGCAGTTAGATCATCCTGTGAAATCCCATGTTTCAGTTTGAGCTCTTAAGATTTTCATGATATTAGAATCAAACTAAAATATATGGGAGACTTCGACAATTCTCTCTCTCTGTCAAGTCTTTTGTGTCATGAGAATGAAAGTTGTTTTTTCAACGACAGTATTAGTGATCACAGCAACATCAAACATGACCGATCTCGTTTCGGCTTAGAAACTGAAGTTGATGTTGAATATGTAGAGAAGTTGGTGGAGCGGGAGACCATTACTTTTGGATACAGATGTCATGCGTCTTTTGACGATTGCTTGATCACTAGCCATAATTGGTTAAAATTTGCTCGCTTAGATGCCATTGAATGGATTCTTAATGTAATTCGTTTTCTCGTTTTTCGATTTCTCCTTTTCAGATTCTCTGTTTTGTTTCTGTTTCTAAAAGTTTGTGTTGTGTTCTGTTTTCAGACAAGAGCAATCTACGGTTTTCGATTTCATACGGCTTATCTTTCTGTCACTTACTTCGACCGTTTTGTTTCAAAAAGATCTATTGACGTAAGAAACCTCTTTCTTTCTTTTTCAAAATAAGAAACTACTAATTGATTTTGAATGTTTATGATTAATGAATGTTATTTTATCCTTCTACAGGAAGGGAAATTGTGGGCTATCCGGTTATTATCGGTGGCATGTTTGTCATTAGCAGCGAAGATGGAGGAGCGTAAAGTGCCACCCTTATCAGAGTTTCCGGTGGAAGATTACTGTTTTGGAAATAAGGTTATACAGAGAATGGAATTGTTGGTATTGAATACATTGGAATGGAGAATGAATTCAATCACTCCTTTTGCTTATCTGCATTACTTCATCCATAAAACATGCGGTGAATCTACACCAAAAGAGACAGTTTCTAGAGCTGTGGAGCTTATTGTGGCAATGATAAAAGGTATAGTAATTTCTTTCATCCCCCCCTTTGCTTATCTGCGTTGCTTCATCCATAAAACGCTTGGTTTTCCAAGTTTTATTCATGAGTTTAATAAATTCTTGCATGCTATGTTTTGTGTAGAGATCGATTTGCTTGATCATCGACCATCTATTATCGCGGCCGCTGCAGTATTAGCTGCATCCAATCGGCAATTAACGAGAAAAGAGTTAGAGCTGAAAATGGATATGATTTCATCATGGGGTTCTCTGGAAAATGTGAGCTTTCTTGCCTTTGTTTAACAATTCTGTATTTGATATCTTATCTTTTGTCAATTAAATTAAAGAACAGAACGAATAGAGATGGGTTGGCCTTATTGATGTTCATTCCATGTTTCCTTGCAACAGGAAAATGTATTTTCCTGTTACATCGCAATGCAGGAAATAGAGATGGGAAAGGCTAAGACACCCAGACTATTGTTTTATCCTAATTCATCAGCAATACATTCTGGTTCATTTGATGTTCTTGAAAACTCTTCCCTCGTCTCTGGAGCTGGTATTAAAAGAAGCCTCACATTTAATGAATGTGATCAAACTTGCCCAGCTAAGAAAATCTGTCGGCCATAGTGTTTGATGCTGTCTTTAAAGGATTGACTTGGGTTCATTAATAAGATTTCTTTTTTGAAGAAGAAGAAAAAACAGGGATCATTGCTCATAGATTGGTTCATATGTCTAATGAGTGTTGGTGGCCATTTTACGGTATGTTTTGGACTTGAGGATTGGTGTTTCATTTTCCAACACCCAACAAAAGAATGAGCCAAGTGACAACAAGAAGCTTATAGAGAAAAGGTAAATAAAAAAGTGTGTTAGCTTTAACCTACAGTAAGAAGAAAGCAGCTGACTGAAGTCCAAAAGCCATTAAGGTGAAGAAAGGCCAGGAGACTCCCCGACGACCATTGAAGACTGCTCGTCTATAGCATTGTTTGGTTTCAAGAATCCCACCATTGCTTACCTTCCTTTTCAGTTATTGTATTTCTTTTCTTCCCGTTTTTCTTTCGTTTGTTGTGACAGAGGGGACGATGTGTACGTACATCACTTGTAACCCTACCAATGCTTGGGATGCTTAGGTCTTTCAGAAGGCTGAAAGCCATTAGGAATGAAGAAATGTTTTTGATTGATTTGATGTACCTGAGTTGCATCTGGACCATTGAAAAGTGTACAAAGGCTAATGTGTTTAGACTTTTGACGAGTGGGAGGTTTCCTTTTCTCTGTTAAATGGCACTGTGTGTTGGGTGTTTTGGGTCAGGAAGCGTCAGGAATTGAATTCTTTTGCTAATTACAATGTAGTTGGGAGCATTTTGAAACATCTCCAGCATTTTCCCTGGTTTCCTAAATTAGAGACCTGCAAATAGCCAGGAATCTTGCTATCAAGTTATGTGCTTGGTTTTTATTTTTCGAAAAAGAAAACACAATATCAGGAACGCTCTCTTGAAAAGTAAAAAAAAGCAATCTTGTTGTCATTCTTTCTCAAAGTTTCGCCATTGTTTTCACCAATATGTTATACAGGTGAAAGCTGATTTGTGCTCTCTTCCATGGTTGCTCGTAGGGCCCATGCTATCATCATGAAGTTGGAGTCCTCTGTTTTTAGGGTGGACGAGGGAGTTTGAGATTCATGGCAAAATGGTGTCAGAGGCTCCACCCTTCCACATGCCTCCATGGGGTCCTAGGATATCCAGCCTAGCATTGTACAACAATGTATTCTAGGCTGCAGTAATTGCAACGACTATTCTAGGAGACGGTTCACAGTTGGAGTACTTATTGTAAAATAATGTTTTCTGTGCTGTAATAAAAAATTATTTTTGATATTAATATATTAAAACAATCTAAAAATATAGAAAAAAAATTAAATTAAACTTTTTAAATTTTTTTTAAAAAAAATACGATTTCAACCACGTTTCCAAATATTAATTACATTATATGGTTCAAAATCTAGGTATAATAGACAATTGTCGTTTGTCTAGGAGGTGATGTATCATCTATTCTATTAAAACAAACAAACAAATAACATGTTATCCATCCCTTATAAAATTAAAAAAAATATATATCAAAGCTTAGGTGAGCAAGTCTAAGTTGGCAGACCTGCATGCTTGGGCTTTTTTTATTAAGGACCAGATGTGTTGGGCCACCCAAACTCACACACCATCAAATCAATTTTTTATTTAAAAAAATAATTGATTTTTTTTTAATTTCAAGAATTCATTATGGATTGAAGGAGTGATGCTTTTTGTTTTATATCCTCAAACTTTTTTTCTACTCGATTGAATCCTTCAGTTGTGAAATTCAAGACCAATTGCTCTAATTTGTTAGGAAATGGTGAAAATGAAAGACGGGGAACCAAAATAAAAAACACAAAGAAACTTGATGGCCATTACAAGATTTACTCAAAACATTAATTTGGTCCTTTTATTTTTCAACAAACCCATTTTTAGTCCTTTTGGTTTTCCAAAAATTCCCTTTTGATATAAAACCTCATTTATTTTATTTTTTAGTTCTTGATATGATGTTGAAAAAAGAAAGTCACTAGAATCTGGTGGTAGAGAGAGAAAACATCAGTTGACATCGCTTATGACACCAGAATGGTTAATCGTTTTGTCAACGAGTTTTAGATGATGACAATAATTCCACTAGGATGTTATTTCACCTCAAAATTGTATGAGATAATATATCTAACCTTAGAAAGTTTTTGGATTTTAGGTTGTTTTTTTTATTTTGGATCTTTTTTAGGTTTTTTTAAGGCAAAAAGATTTATTTAGGTCTTTAAGATGGTTTTTTTTTTTTGTGTATTTTTAGGTAAAAACAAATATGGTTTTAAATGATTTTTTGATGTGAAACACCCCGACCTGATTTTTTGATGACCTCCCTAGTAATCAAAATTTAGGAAAAGCAGGCAATGTGTTGTTTGTCTCAACAAGCAATACGTCATTTGCTCTATTTTAATTTTTTTTTAAATAAGATAAATGATATGTCATCTGCCTTTTATGAAATGAAAAAAATATATATCAGAGCCCAGGCCCGTGGGCTTGGGATGGTAAACCTGCGTGCTTAGGCTATTCTTATTATAAGTCAAACGTGTTGGGCCACCAAGGCCTGCATACCTGGGCTTTATCTTGGGCATTTTTTTTTTGTTCAACTTCATCCTTTGATTTTTTATTATTATTTTTTAATTACTTAACTTTTTATTTTTTTATTTCATCTTTCAATATTTGATTTGTTTGATCTTTTATTAATTATTTTGTTTTGCTTTTTCTAAAGTCATCGTGGCTTGAGATAAACATTCTTCCATTTTGTTGGGGCTTGATTTTAACAACATTTATTTTTGTTATCACTTTTTTAGTTATCTAAGTTGTCTTTGGACTCACCAAGTCAATTGGGTCAGATTAGACTAACCCTTATATGGTTAAGATTTTTTTTCCTACTAGAGAATACATTAACAGTGCATACTCTTTTTTTTACTCTAAAAAAATTGATTTGACTAGCAATGTAGGGCGGACCAATGATCTATTATAGTTTTATTCTAACTCGTATCCTAGCACTTATTAGACACCTTTAAGGTAAGATGTTGTTTGGTTCTTCTAAAGTACTCTTTCGAAGAGTTCTCAAATATAAAAGGAATATAGGCTGATGTTTGGTGTTATAGATGTAAAAGGCTTTGGTGATTGTGCTTCGCTGCTAAATCATACTAATTTTTTTCATAAAAAATGATGTTCAAGTGTAGCAAACATGTTTTTAAAAAAGAAGAAAAATCTACAAATCGGGTCATACACTTGTTTCATTAAGGGAAAAATGACATAGCTCAATTCTTGACCTGTTAAATATCATTAAATATAGAGGATGAAATAGAATAAAAAAGAACCTAAATAAATCATCCCTGGCTAACCCTAGTTAGCATGATAAACTTGTAACCTCGGTAATTAAGGCCGAGCCAACTCGAGTTATCTTACCAAATCCATGACCAAGATCATGAGATTAAAATAGTCCAATATAAAAAAATATCAACATGCGTTAACTATTCAAACTTGTGACCCAAGTCATTAGACTCGATGCGCTCTATCTAGAAAAACCATGAAACTTAATTCTCATTCAATCAAATATTAAAAAATAAAATTAAAAAAAAATTCAATTATACAAAAAGATTCAAAACAAAAAAATTAAAAGAATAAGGACCAAAATTGTAATAGAAAATAAATTTAATATTTTATTGAAGAGTGAAATTGAAAAGAAAATTCATTTAGCAAATGGACCAAAACAAAACATTTCAAAGAATGAAGATTAAAATTGATATACAAAATAAATTTTATATTTCGTTAGAAGGTGAGATTGAAAAAAAAATTAGAAAAAGGATCTCAAAAAACCCAAAATAATAAGGATCAAATTGGTAAAAATAATATACCATTAATTTTGATAGAAGGATGAGATTGAGAAAAAAAATAAACTTTTACAAAAAATGCCAAGAAAAAAAATAAAAATAAAAAAAGTTAGGACCAATTTGAAAAATATAATATATGAAAATTGAGATTAAATAATAAAATTAAAAACAAACAAAATATTTATAAAATAGCCAAGAGTAAAAATTTTACAATCCTAAAATTCAATTAAAATGTTCTTAGCAAACACATTTTTTTTAGTAGTGTTTGTTTTATATTTCAATCCCTAAAGTGCTATAATATTTATGTTTAAATAATAATATTTTATCTGATTTGTATTTTGATCTCTAATAATTGGAAGAAAAGAGAAGTGAGGTGAGAGAAAGTATTAGCTTGCTACCATAAAAAAGAAGAAGATGGTTTCCATATGATTAACAAGAAGAAAATTACAGTTTTCTCTCTCTCTATCTTTTATTTATTTATTTTATTTTTCTAAAAGCTAGACATAGACATGGAAAGCTATTTGATCTTTTTATTTAAATATTGGATGCTGTAAAATTAAATTCTTTGATTAAATAAATATTTTAAAACCACATGATAATACCATAATCTTGAAATAAAGTTGATTATTTCATGAAACATAATATATGAACCTAA
>Ga0307517_10010351_pt1 | contig 13066 bp, 16 predicted proteins | sample 23_EM_MG_FD_194515 | JGI IMG/M metagenome (GOLD analysis project Ga0307517, IMG submission 194515) | Populus trichocarpa ectomycorrhiza microbial communities from riparian zone in the Pacific Northwest, United States - 23_EM | ecosystem: Host-associated > Plants > Roots > Unclassified | place...
CCTATAGGGTAGTGGGTTTGATTTGTCGACGAATAATTTCGAGTGTCTTGGGGGCAGAACTGGGTTCTCCTCCCTTTATGGGACTTGTAGCTCCGTGTCTTAGATTTCCAACGAAACCAATCTTGCTTGAAACGGACTTCTAGAACTCTAGATATAGTTAAAACTCTAAGGAGAGGTCGGAATACAACCTCTTCCGGTAGATTTGGAAAGTTGCTAAAGCGACTATTTAGACGCGTTAAAGGGTGAAACTTTGGGTCCTCGCCTTTTAGGGAACATGTGATATAATATCTTAGCTTCCAAAAGAAATGAGTTATGTTCGAAATGGAAATTTGTAATGATAACTATGGTCGGACAAAGAATGACAATATTAATGGGGAAAATTAGCATGGACTAGAATACATTTAGTGTATGTTAGGATCCCGGGTAAGGGGATCACCATGCATCGATGCCTATAGGTCATGGACTAGCATACAGTTAGTGTATGTTAGAGTCCCGTGTAAAGGGATTGTTATGCATCAACACCTACGAGGTGATGATGATACTGATGAAGTTGGTATTGGCAATGAGTTAGGCAGAAATAATTGTGGTTGATCTTATGGAATCTTGAATGGAAGTTGAAAATGGAAGATGAAATGGTTTTAGTAGTTTAATGAGAAAGAGTTCCAATGAAAACAAAAATGGACAAGTGAATAGAATATGAATACATGTTTGCTTTTTAAAATTGTTGGATATTTATTTTACTATACTTATTGTGATATTCGTGTTTCAATAATATGTATTTTGTTTTAGGACCATCACATGCACGACAGGAGTAGATCCTAGTTTTTGTTCACTTTTTGTTATCTAGTTCTAGTTCCATGTATGCGTGTTTATCTCATTTATTCCTATCTAATGATATTTGTTGTTCAATGTATGTTATAAATATTATGGTTGTGATGATAATGATGTATGTAGGATTGAGACCCAGGACGATTGGGTTGTGATTGAGTTATGAGATGTGAAATATTAGAAGTGTAAACAGGGTATATGTCGATAACTTAGGACCTCCCGGTATAAGGGAGACTCTGCCGAAATTTTGGTTGAAATTTTGGTAGACTTTTATACGAAACTGTATAAAAAAATTACTCGTATAAATAACTATAAATACATATGAAAGTATGGGGCATTACACCATGGTTGTTGCACGACAACAGACACTCAAAGAGCTCGCTGCTCCTAACATGGAGAATCAACCATTGTGCAAAAACATGGACAACAATGTCAACTTCGAGCTCAAGTCTGGTTTTACACACTTACTGCCAATATTCAATGGACTGGCTGGAGAAGATCCTCATACTCATCTCAAGGAGTTCCACATGGTTTGTGTTGGCATGAAACTGAACGAAGTTGACGAAGAACAAGTTAAGTTGAAAGCTTTCCCTTTCTCTTTAAAAAGGGCAACAAAGACATGGTTTTTCTCTATTCTCCCAGGTTCCATTGGAACTTGGAATGGCATGAAGAAGATTTTCCTTGAAAAGTATTTCCTAGCATCTCGAGTTGCCAACATAAGGAAAGAAATATGTGGGATTCGACAATCTCATGGGGAGACACTTTTCGAGTATTGGGAAAGATTTGAGCAACTGTGCATTCAATGCCCTCATCATCAAATACCTGATCAGCTACTCATTCAATATTTATATGAAGGAATGATGCCTACTGACTACAGTATCATTGATGCGGCAAGTGGAAGGGCATTGGTAGATAAGACACCCAAGGCTGCACGCCAATTGATAACAAATATGGCAGCCAACTCGAAACAATTTGGCACACGTGGAGATTTCCCAAGCAAATGAGTAAATGAGGTAAGTATTTCTAACCTTGAGAATAAAGTTAATGATCTTACTTCTCTTGTGCGTTGTTTGGCTTGTGGCAATGTACAACAGGTGAAAGTTTGTAGCATATGCTCCTTACAAGGACATGCTTCGGAAATGTGCCCAAAAATGCAAGAAGATTACAATGAATAAGCTAATGCAGTTGATGGAGCATTCAATGGACAACTCCAGCATAAGTATGATCCCTTTTCCAACACGTACAATTATGGATGGAGAGACCATCCAAACTTACGCTATGGGAACCTGCCTCAACAAGGCAATCAAGGTCGATAGTTCCATCCCTATGGATTTCAACCCCAACAAAATTATCAAGCGAGGCAGCCCCCTGCATTCACAAATTCTAATGTTATGGGGTCATCGAGTGATGATCTTCATGAGATGATGAAAACCTTGGCTTCTAACACAATGACCTTGCAACATTCCTTTTATTGATGTTATCAAGAAAATTCCCAAGTATGTCAAATTCTTGAAGGAGTTGTGTACTACTAAGAGAGCCTATAAGCTTAAAGGCCATGAAATGGTAATTATAGGTGAAGTTGTATCTGTTGTTGCTCAAACAAATATGTCTTTGAAGCAAAAAGACCCAGGTGTGTTTACTATCCCATATGTTATTGGTAATGCTAGTTTTAAAATAGCCTTAGGCGATTTAGGTGCATCCATTAGTGTTATGCCTAAACATGTTTATGATTCTCTTAGTCTTGGAGCTTTTGAATAAAACTAGTATTGTAATACAACTTGCGGATCGTAGTTTTGTTTATCCACTTGGTGTGATAGAAGATGTCCTAGTCAAGATTGATAATTTGGTTATTTCATGTGATTTTTAAATTCTTGATATGGAATTTGATTCTTGTCATTCGTCAAACAACACTCCTATATTGTTTGGGAGACCATTCTTGAAAACTGCAAACAAAAAAATTGATTTTGGTAAGGATACTTTGTCCATGGAAGTAGGAGATGAAAAGATTGAATTTAACTTTCATAATGCAATGAAATATCCTTACAACAATGTTTATTCTATCACATGCTATGACCAAGTTGATAAGTGTGTGCATCAAGTTTTTTATTTTGATTGTGAGGATGGATTAAGCGTGACTTTAAGCTATGTTTATGATTTTACTAAGATAAAAGAGATGGAGAGGCACATATGTGTTCCCTAAAACATGCAGGAATCAGCATTGGCTTTGCAAGCTTTGCAAACCATTCCATATGGTAATGTCTTTGTTGATTTAGTACTTTCACATAAAAAGCTTTTACCATCTATTTTACAGGCCCCCGAGTTAGAGTTGAAACCTTTGCCTGATAATCTGAAGTATGTATTCATTGGAGACAACAATACACTTCTTGTTACCATTGCAAAAGTGTTGACAAGTACGCAAGAGGAAAGACTTGTGAAGTTGTTATGTGATCACAAAACAACAGTTAGATGGACTTTAGCCGACATTAAGGGCATTAGTCCCTCGATGTGTATACATCACATACTATTGGAGGACAATGTGAAACCAACGAGAGAAAAAGGAGGTTGAATCCACCTATGATGGAGGTAGTGAAAGCTAAGATTTTGAAACTATTAGATGTAGGAGTCATTTACCCCATCACAGATAGTAAATGGGTGGCGCTAATCAATGTGGTGCTTAAAAAGACCGGAATCATGTTGGTAAAGAACAATTAAGGTTTTCATGGATGATTTCACGGTGTATGGTGATTCTTTTGATACGTGTTTAGAAAGTTTATCTTTGGTCTTGAAAAGATGCATTGAAACTAACCTTATCTTGAACTATGAAAAGTGTTATTTTATGGTAGAATAAGGGATAACTCTTGGGCATGTTGTGTCTTCACGTGGATTAGAGCTTGATAAAGCTAAAATAAATGTCATTTCATCATTACCTTACCCCTCATGCGTGAGGGAAGTTCGTTCTTATCTCGGCCATGCAGGTTTCTATCGATGCTTTATCAAAGATTTCTCGAAGATCACAACACCCTTGTGCAAATTATTAGCCAAAGAAGTGGATTTCGTATTTGATCAAGCATGTAAAGATGCCCATGATGAGCTTAAGAGGCGTGTCACATCTGCCCCTATCATCCAACCACCAAACTGGGATGAGCCTTTTGAGATAATGTGTGATGCGAGTGACTATGCGGTAGGAGTTATGCTTGGGTAAAGAATAGGGAAGAATTTGCATGTTATCGCCTATGCTTCTTGCATGTTGGACAGAGCGCAATGCAATTACCATACAACTGAAAAAGAACTTTTTGTAGTGGTGTTTGCTCTTGAAAAATTCAAGTCATATCTATTTGGTACAAATGTTATTGTTTTTACTTACCATGCAGCTTTAAGGTATCTTTTGAAGAAAAAAAGGAGTCTAAACCAAGGTGTTGAAAACTATGTGGTTGATCACTTGAGCCGACTGAGGACAAAAGATATACAAACCGAAACAATAAGAGAGACATTCCTCGATAAGTAGTTGTATGTGTTACATTCCTCTACAAGACCATGGTATGCTAATTTGGTGAACTATTTAGTCACTAAAGAATTCCCTCCAGGTTTGTCTACATCTCAAAAAGACAGGTTACAAGTTGATGCTAAATATTAATTTTGGGACACTCCTTATCTGTGAAAATTTTGTGTGGATCAAGTAGTTAGGAGATGTGTACCACAAGATGAATTTCATTCCATTCTTAATTTCTGTCACTCTTATTCTTGTGGTAGGCATTTTGGAGCAAAAAGAATGGCTCACAAGGTACTTGAAAATGGTATTTATTGGCCTTCTATTTTTAGGATTCATATCACTTTTGCAAATCATGTGAAAAATGCCAAAGAACAGGTAATATCACTCATAAGAATCAAATGCCTTTAATGAATATTCTTGTAAGTGAAATTTTTTATGTTTGGGGTATTGATTTTATGGGTCCATTTCATTCTTCTTTTGGTAATCTTTATATCCTCCTTGCTTATGATTATGTGTCTAAATGGATTGAGGTGAAAACCACATATACTAATGATGTTAAGGTTGTTTTGGATTTTGTCAGGACTCACATATTTGACAGGTTTGGAGTCCATAAAGCTATCATTAGTGATCGCGACACTCATTTTTGCAATCATTCAATGGAAGCATTACTTTGCAAATACCATGTGACTCATCGGACTTCCACAACCTACCACCCTCAAACAAATGGCCAAGCTAAAATTTCAAATCGAGAAATCAAGTCCATTTTGGAGAAAACAGTGCAACCTAACCGGCAAGATTGGAGTCTACAACTTGGTGATGCACTTTGGGCTTAACGGACTATGTACAAATCACCTATAGGAATGTCACCTTATAGGATGATTTATAGGAAAGCATGTCATCTACCAATGGAGCTTGAACACCAAGCTTTTTGGGCCATTAAACAATGTAACATGGATTATGATGCTGCTGGGATTGTAAAGAAGTTACGATTACAAGAGTTGGAAGAGATACAAAATGATGCTTATGAGAATGCAAGGATTTACAAAGAAAATACCAAGAGTTTTCATGATCGAATGATTACAAGAAAGGAGTTTCATGTTGGAGACAAAGTCCTTCTTTATCATTCTCGTTTGAAACTTTTTCCTGGAAAGTTGCGCTCTTGTTGGATTGGACCCTTTGTTGTTTATAATGTTTTTCCTTATGGTGCAGTTGAAATTATAAGTTTAGAAACAAACAACGTGCTCAAGGTCAATGGGCATCATTTGAAACCTTTTTATGAAGGTTGGACGACATAACTCACAACTTCTGTGGCTGAACCAATCTATGAAGTATGAGCATGCGATGTGTTGAGCCAATGACATAAAACAAAAGCGCTTACTGGGAGGTAACCCATCACAAAAGAAAAAAAATCACATTTACTTTCTTTTTCCCTTATCTTTTATTTTTCCCATTTTACTTTATTTTTGTCATTCTCCTATATTCCATTTCTTTTATTTCAACATTGAGGACAATGTTGTGTTTAAAGTGTGAGGGTATTGAGAGAATTTTGGTTTTCTTTGTTGTTTTTTAAAAAAAAAAGAAAAGAAAAAATGAAAAAAAGAGTCTTAGTTTTATCTTTTGAACTCCCATTGGTTTATGAGAATACGAGTATTATGTATGAGAATTAGTTGAGAGAGATGACAATATAAATTGAATGAATGAGTCTAGGGATTGACTTTGAAAACATGTCATGTTGACTTTATAGTGTTATACCAATGCAAGCTTTTAAACCTTCAACATTATATTCTTTGATAGTGCATTCTTTCAATGATATGTATCTCTAGAACTTGCTTCATATATTGTTGAGATTACATTCACATTACATGCGTACATGAAGATGATAAAGGCATTAGGAATTTTAACCACTTGAGCAAAAAGTCAACCTAAAGCATATTATCCTTAGTGAGCCCTTTTGAGCTTGTTTATCTTTTCTTTCCTTTACCCATGTGTAAGCCTTAACTTTTTATATGTTTTCCTTTTCCCCTAGCCAAGGATGAGTAGAGCATATACTTATTGATATCTTATGGATCATGGTTGGAAATTATGTGAAAAGAAAAAAAAAGTGATGCTTGATGGAAAGATGGGCAAAGTTGCCAAAGGTGAAAAAAAACAAAAAGAAAAGAAAAAGAAAAAGAAAAAGAAAAGAAAAGAAAATAAAATAAAATAAAAGTGTCCTTTGTGTTCTTAAGATTTTATGTTGATGGAGCTTGAAATGAAAAGAAGTTAAGCATTGGTGCTTAAAGATGGAAAATTTGTGTGATGCGAACCCTAGCGGAATTTAATGGTATTCGCGACTCCAAGATCAATCTAACCCAAGTCTATTGAGATTTGAATGAGCTTATTACAAAGGAAGACTTGCTCCAAGGCAACAAGACTATAAACCAACTCGATCACAACGCCTACACCTGGAGACGAGCAAAGGAAGTATAAATTCACAACAAAGAATGATTAATTCTTTGAAGAGTTGAAAGTTCAATCAAGAACCAAGATTGAGCAACCAAAAGTCGGCTACAATGCTGAAAATATCATCAAAAGTCTAACCTAAAATTATTCCTAAAGAGTATTTAAACTCCAAGCCAAAACCCTAGTTTCCCTAATGATTCTCATATAAACCCAATTTAAATAATAATCAACCAAAGCTAAAACTAGCCAAAACTAATTAAAATAAACAAGTCTAAAACCCAAACAAATTGTCTCCTCTCAAAATAATTAAAGTTTGATAGCCCAACTAATTAAATAAGACAAGTTCGTTGTTTCCGCATTCTGTCTGGCAGTAGCAAGGCCCAACTTAAAACGGATGGTTCTCTCTCTTCTTAAATTAAAAGGCGTTTATATACCTTTGGAAAGGTATGGAAGTCTAGTTTCCAGCCCAACTAGAATCACATCAAAATTCGATCTGTAGCTCAAGTTATGACCAAAAGAGTAACGAAAGGTCAAATTGTCCGAATCTAGTCTTCTTCTCCCAATCCTTGTGTAATGGTCTTGGTTCCACCAACAAGCCCCTCTTGAACATGAATCAGATTAATTAAGGCTTGCTCTTTATTATTACAAATCCTCTTAAAGTCCACCTTAGCCCATGTATCTTGAAGAATTCCATTGAAAGCTTCTTTGAACTTCTTAGCTCTAAACCTAGTAATTGGACCGACTGGAACCTCCAATGGATCCTTTGATGGTTGGATCGCATCATTGTGTGCTTTGATGGGATATCTTGTTTGAAAAGAATCATTTCTTTTAGAATGCTCTACTTCTTTTGGTTTTAGCCTTTTCTTTTCCTTTCTTTTACCTCACCTTAACCTTAGCCCTATTACAACAAAAAAGACCTTTTGATTCATGCATTGCTTGTAATATTTTAGTAATGAAGATGAGATTGAAGAGCAAGCTTATGGTAGAACATATTAATTGATTGAATTTGAGAGATTTAAATACATAAGCCCTAAACATGAGAAAATTCATTGAAAAAATAAATTGAAATCCCAATGAGAGGACTTATCACTTTGGCATGACATAGATTTCATTTAAATCACAATGATTAATTGAGTTTTGAAGTTCGTATGCAAATAAATTCATGAAAATTTATGTTCTTTATCGTTCTTGATTGTATTCTTATTTATAATGCTTGTACTCTTGAACATTGATGGGAGATTAAGAGATTAGTCATAGTTATTTTACTTATTTAATTTTAGTTTGATTTGATCCATCCTTTCTCGAGGACGAGCAAGAGCTAAGTGTGGGGGTATTTGATGCAACCATATTATTTGACAGTTTTACCCATAATTACCTAGTATTTTGCATATGTTTTATATATAAAATGCCTTGATATTCTTTGTTTTATGTTTTAAAAGCACTTTTGGATGTAAGATTAAAAAAGAAGTAAATTGGAGATAATTGGTAGATTTGATCTCCGATCGATGTTTTGTGTAGAGTTTGAGCTCTAGAAGTCAAAACGAAGTGATTCTAGTGGCATTAGAAAGCTAACATCCATACCTTTCTATACATAAATGGAAAGAAAAAAAAGCATGGAAATCGCAACCTTCAAAGTCAAATCTCGCATTCCGTCAACATTGACCTTCAACCATTTCGACTTGACTATCTTTAGTTACAGATGTCCATTTGATGCAAACTTAATTTTGTTGGATTCCTGACTCGAAAACCTATCATCCTACCAAATTTCAGCAAAAAACAAGCTCATATGAGAGAGATATGATTTTTTTAAGATGACATATAAATTCTGCCAGCATACAGGTTTTATGAAGAAACAAGTTCAAATTGCGTCCCAAAGCATCCAAACCGACATCCAAGTCTTTATTTCGGCAATTTAGCTCCTCTAAGTCAAAATTCAAAGCTTAAAGATTTTATGCAAGGCTATTTCTTCTTTTTTAGGAAAATAGATATTTAAATGTAAATTGTTTACTTAGAAAAGGACTATTTTGTAGAAAAGGGATTAGGGTTTCCTAGGATATAAAAAGAAAGAGAGAAAGCAAAGAGGGGGCGGCCAGCCAAGAGAGAAAAAAATGCACTTTCCTTCACAAACCCAAAATCATGCATTCTTCTTTCTTTTTTATTAGTTGTTTAATAGATATGCAAGACTAAATTCTTTTTCTTGGTTGCAAGGATACGGAAACCTTCAGATTTCAAAGAACTGTGAGATTTATTTTACCTCTTCTTTTCAGTTTATATGATGAATGAATATGTTTGTTTTCCTATGCTTATTTCTTAGGATTGTTTATTTTAATTGCTAGAGCGGACTCTAAGTTATTATTATGAACAATCTATTGCTAAGTTTGCTATCAAAACCGGGGTTGTGATATATGAACTTGTGAAGCAACTAAGTTTAATAATTATGGCGGATCTATGTTATTAATCTCAGGGAGAATATTCGATCAAATTAAACATGGACTGCAAATAGTTATGTTATCTTGATTAATCAACTTATCTAGTTCTTAAGGCTGCCATTGAATTAAATTACTAGTGCGGACATTGTGGTTGTTTGATGGTTAGGATTAGTTATACAGCGGATCTGTTAACTATTCAACGTAAGAAAAGATAAATATTCAGAGTATAAATTGACGTTTCGTTTCCATGATCACTTCTGATTTCAGTAGGTGGACGTTTACTTGTTACCAAGGTTTGTTTTCTTGATAAATTTTGGTTTTCTTTGATTTAACATTGATTGTTTCTTTCTATTTTCTATAACATAGCATAGCATAGATAACTTTACAATTCTCCCCCCCCAATTGCATATCGTATAGCATAAAAATCTGAACTAAACCTTTCTCGTGGGATCGACCCCTTGCTTGCTCTATACTATCTTATTTATTTAAGCAAGGGTAATTAATTTGTGCGACCACGACATCACAACAAAATGGGTTGCTGGAACATCACAATCAAATGATCGATACCAACAACCATTAACTGACTAGAAGCAACATGATACTCTCAGAAAAGATAAGCAACACGGACAAGCAGATCAAACGAGCTTCCATGTTTGCCAGAAGGGTACGTCTTAACTCTCAGCAAGTAGGAAGAGATCTTCATCGATATTAGCAAAGTATAGCCAAAACTGATGCTTTCCTTAGAGATATAGGGAATAAAGGCTTTGCTTTTCCCCTGTAAACGATGATGAATAAATGTAACAACTAACATCGGATATTAATGAAAGGGTTTAAACCCAACCTTTTTGAAAAATATATTGCATTCATGAGTACAAATGAAAAGACTTGGACCCAACCTTTTGAATAGTATTAATAAGTACAAACTTATTGAGCATTGGCTCGGGATAAATTCCCTCGACGGCTATGAAAGGATCGGAAAGCTCACCCAAATGGAGACCATATAACAGTCTGAAAACTTACATAACCCATATTGAAACATACATCATACATAACTATGCATCTATGTGCATTTGTATTTGTGAGTCTTGAAATATGCCTAAAACAGGCATTCAAAATGTAGGTCTCCCTGCCAAGGTCTACAACACAAGGCTTCGCAGAAAAAATGGAGAATGAGGGGAAGGTACATCTAGAAAGAGGCCCACTACTAGAAAGAGTTGGATGATGTCAAGAGTAAAATGGCCCGGATGACTAGCTTGCTCGAGCAACTCCTGCGAGCGCAATTAGGGGAAGGTACATCTAGTTAATAACCGACTCTACCACAACCATTGGCAACCCTAGTCATCATGGACCCACAAAATCTAAAGCCAAATCCCGTCACCAGACCACAAGGAATAATGAGCATTCTGATGGCTCGCCTATCTACACCCGTTCAAATGCCAACCACCATAGACTTGATTATTGGAGAATCCCATGAGATTGAAGCTTCTGGTCACCACGAATAGGATAAGTGGGTTGTCTGGGAAGAAAGGTTGAGGGGAGTCGAGGGTTTTGACATCTATGACCCGGTCAGGGTAGCTGACATATGCCTGGTACCAAATGTAATAGTACCCAAAAAGTTTAGGGTACCAAATTGTAACATCCCCCATTCCGGGATAAAAACAACAATCTCATGTCAACCGAAAAACATAGTAATTAATTTATTATATATATGTATGTATGTATGTATGTATTCATGGTTTTTGTATTAAAATCTACCGAAATTTCGACGGAGTCCCCCCTATACCGGAAGGTCCCAAATTATTGACATATAACCTGTTTACACTTCTAATAACTCGCATCACATCACTTAATCCCAACCCAATCATCCTGGGTTTCAATTCCACAAATATTCTCACACCTATCAACCATAATATTTATGATATACATTATATAACAAAATATCATTATGGCTGGATAAAAAAAATATAAATACATAGACATGAAATATGGTTATATGAACTACATAGTTAAGTTCATTCAATCAAGTTTAAACATTAATTATACAAATTAAGTTATACAAACATTTTCATGTTTACAAAATACAAGGGTATACTCCCTAGAACCTAAATTACAAGAAAGGAACGTAAGCTAGGATCTACTCCTGTCGTGCATGCAATGATCCTGAAACAAAATACATATTATTGAAAGGTGAATATCACATAAATATAACAACATGAATATCTAACGATTTCAACAGGGTAACATGCATTCATATTTTGTTCACTTCTCTCTTCTGGTTTTCATTAGAATCTCTTCCTTATTCAACTATTAATAACCATTCCCTCTTCCACTATTAACCTCCATTCCAGACTTTATAAGATCAAACATGATTATTTTTGTTTAACACATTACCGATACTAATTTCACTGGTATCATCATCATCACCCCGTAGGAGTCGATGCAAGGTGATCCCCTTACCCGGGATCCTAACATACACTAAATGTATGCTAGCCAAAACATAGTGATCCCCTTACCCGAGATCCTAACATACATTAAATGTATGCTAGTTAATACATGCTTGATCCCCTTATCCGGGATCCTAACATACACTAAATGTATGCTAGTTTACGCCTCAAATCACACTTCTCATATTTCCTTTGTTAGTGATAATTTCATCACTTGGCAATTCAAACAACAACCTTTCCCCTTGAATACACATAAATTCAGTAATTCAAATTTCACATCGGTAATATATATTAAATCATGGAATTTAACTAGAAGGTATAGGTGCGATTCACCTACCTGCAATAAAAGCTCTACTCGTGCTCCCCTGCTGCTGCTTTTGCACAACGCCTGTGGTCCCTCCTGCAAATCACAAGTTCATCTCATAAATTTTCCTCACTCAAGGATATGTTTTATAATAACCATATTAACAACCAATAAGTCTTTCTTTCAGTCATTTCTTAATATTTTATGTTTTTCTCATTTCACCCATTAATATTGTCATTCTTTGTCCAACCATAGTTATCATTCCTTTCTTTATATTTGAATTGTTTCTGTTTAAATCCCGAACTGTCACTGTTTAGACATTGAACTATTACTGTCTGACCTCTACTCAAATTTTTAACTATATCTAGAGTTATAGAACTCTGTTTCAAGCGAGATTGGTCTTGTTGGAAAGCTAACACATGAGGCTACAAGTTCTATGAATTAAGAAGAACCCAGTTCTACCTCTAAGACAGTCAAAATTGCTCATCAACAAACATTTGAACTGTTACTGTCTCTTTTTTGAACTGTTACTGTCTGACCTCTCCTCAGATTTTTAACTATATCTGGAGTTACATAACTCCGATTAAAGCGAGATTAGTCTCATTAGAAAGCTAAGACATGAGGCTACAAGTTCTCTAAAGGAAGGAGAACCCAGTTCTGCCTCTAAGACAGTCAAAATTGCTTATCAACAAACATTTAGACTATTACTGTCTTGTTTTTGAACTGTTACTGTCTGACCTCTCCTCATATTTTTAACTATATCTAGAGTTATAGAACTCTGATTCAAGCGAGATTAGTCTCGTTGGAAAGCTAAGACATTAGGCTACAATTCACTAAAGGAAGGAGAACCCAGTTCTGCCTCTAAGACAGTCAAAATTGCTCATTAACAAACATTTGGACTGTTACTGTCCAACTGTTACTGTCTCGTTTTTGAACTGTTACTATCTGACCTCTCCTCAGATTTTTAACAATATCTAAAGTTATAGAACTCAAATCTATAATTTAACATCTAGGCATCAATTTGTAATCGACTTTAAAACGACTCATAAGACCATGTTTAGAATACCTTACCCGCTACGAATCAAGGTTTCGATCCCTCCTTTTCTTTCTAATGACAGTCGGCCCTCCC
>Ga0307517_10010352_pt1 | contig 13066 bp, 16 predicted proteins | sample 23_EM_MG_FD_194515 | JGI IMG/M metagenome (GOLD analysis project Ga0307517, IMG submission 194515) | Populus trichocarpa ectomycorrhiza microbial communities from riparian zone in the Pacific Northwest, United States - 23_EM | ecosystem: Host-associated > Plants > Roots > Unclassified | place...
TCTATTGGAGGTTGTTTGACAATATGGTGCTGAGGAGTACCGTGTCATGGAATTCTGTGATTCGTAGGTATGTCGGGAAAGGAAGGTTCTTTGAGGCAACGGATCTGTTTAGAAGAATGAAAGAGGAGAGGACTAAGCCAAGTGAGCTTGTTACAATGGTGAGCTTGTTAAATGCCTGTGCTTGCTTAGGAGCACTTGGACAGGGAGAATGGATTCATGATTATATAGGGAAGAACAACTTTGCGTTGAATGCTATTATTGTTACAGCAATTATAGACGGTGCTCCAAGTGTGGAAGCATTGATAAGGCTCTCCAAGTGTTCGAGAGCGCCCCCAAGAAAGCATTGTTATGTTGGAATTCCCTACTTTTAGGCCTAGCTATGAATGGCCGTGAGAATGAAGCGGTCCAATTATTTTCAATGCTTGAGTCTTCAAATTGCAAACCGGATCATGTCAGTTTCCTAGGTGTCTTGACGGCTTGTAATCACGGTGGTATGGTGGACAGAGAAACGGACTATTTCTTGTTAATGACAAAAACAATCAAGATCGAACTATCGATAGAGCATTATAGCTGTATGTTGATGTTCTAGACCGAGCTGGACTCCTCGAAGAGACAGAAGAGCTGATAAGAAGCATGCCTGTAAATCCAGGTGCCGTTATATGGGGGGGCCTTTACTCTCCTCTGCAGGAATTACGGAAAAATTGAGATGGCGAAACGAGCAGCGAAGCACGTGACTGAGTGAGTTGAATCCAAAAAAGAGCTCAAGTTTTGTACTTCTGTCGAATGTTTATGCTGTCATTTGGACGAAGCAATGCAGCAAAGGTTTTCTTTGAAAGAAAAGCAGATAGACAAAGAACCTGGATGTAGTTCGATTGAAGTTAATGGAGAAGTTCATGAATTGGTTTCTGGGGGAAGGCTGCACCATCCAAAGAAATCTACCATGAATCTGATGATTTGGGATGGGTATTAAAGGCGATGGAACAGGATTGTTATGAACCATTTAAGATTGTTGTTTCTAGCGAATTATATCATGACTTGAAATGGGTTCTTTCGAGTCCCATGAGTCCTAAAATTTTCTCTGTTTTAAATGAACAAGGATGCGTTCTGATACTGGTGGTTGAACTCCAGTGAAACAAAGAACAGCTAAAATCACCAACGATGAATTAGCTTCTTAAGATTTTAATGATCATCACTGATTTGCATGTTTTCTTTGATTCAAACACAAAGCCATATTTTAAAGGCGTGTCCAAACGAATCTCCCTCTCTCTACACACACACACACACACACGAACCTTGCACTGTGTTTTGAAGGAACTCTAGATTGATGGAAAATAAAGAGTTCATGCCAGGTAAAACAGGTAGCTAATCTTACAAGGAAGCCCGAAAACATTAGTGAAATGACACAACATTGATTAATATTATGATTTGCCAATTTGAGAGACTAGAAGATGTGCTGCTAACTAGGATTTTGACATGGTTCGCCCTGGTGTCCAAGAGTAAATCTCAGGGGTCACAGCACCATTGGTAAGCAAGTTCTGCGGCATTCCGTACAAATCTGAAATATCAAGGTGATGGTGACGACCATTTTGGTAATGCTGATTCTGCACAGCAGCAGTTATTTCATCGTCATCCAGTGGCAAACAATCAAAAGTTGCCTTCATGAATGATGCAGCCATGATTACTACAGGGCCCGAAGCAATGAGCGCACCAACTACACCTCCACCAACAACCTGCCCTTGAGCCCCTGCCAAGTAGATAGTTAGTCCCGTGATCCCCTGCGGAGCAGGTGGGGGCAAGACAGATCCTAGCAGTGAGAGTATCTCAAAACGCCCATGAAGGGTTACAATTGCCCCAGATGAAGTTGGTTGTCTTAGGGTAACATTGGTTACACAACCACTCCCACTAAGTACAGATATTCCACGCTGCTTCCTTCTTGCAAAGTTAGCTAAACTCTCACACACATCACAGCCAGAGCTCACCTCCATTGCATGGGCGCGGAGTGCGTTTGCACTATCTCGAGTGACAATAATAGGAGGTTTTGGCTTATTTTTTGAGCCAGCTGGCCTGCCACGAGGACGCCTGATCATAGTTTCACCATCCGGTGCTGAAGAAACTGGTGGAACTGCCTTGGGCAATTTTGGGGCCATAAGGATTGCTTCTATGCTCGGTCTGTGGTTATTAACCTTCTCCGAGCCTTGGCTTCGATCCATGATTCTTTCAGATCCAAGAGAAGGGAATGTTAGGTCTGCAGCTCCAGCCATTCATAAACAAAAAGAATACACAGGAACTGTGCTCGGTTTCTGAGCTTAAGTAGCACATTATGCACGAATAAATTTATTGTATGGAGCCAAAAGAATGATCATGTTTAGGAGGAGGTTAAGTGGCACCAACCTTGTAATTAACTAGTTTATATGCATTCCTCGCCCTGCCTACCTCCCAACTGGCATGCCCTTCATGTCAATCGACTCCCAGAGTAAATTTGGGAGTGTTTGGGAATGCAGTTTGCACTGTATTTTCAGAAATTTTAAATTTTTTTTGTTTAAAATAATTTTATTTTTATATTGTTTTGATTTGCTGATATTAAAAATAATTTAAAAAAAAATACTTTAAACCACCACCGCTACTACAAATATCTAAATATCAAATCATTTCAGGAAGTCTTAAATTAATTATATGATACCCACACGAAGACTTCCATGATAACTTGCTCTCAATTTCGAGGAAACTATCAGATAGAGAACTCTTTTTTTCCCCTGTATTTTTAACAGCATGGAGAGGTGAGGTGAATTATGCTTGTAAAGCATAACACCATTGAATCATTTTTCTAACTAATAGCATGAAGCAGGCGTGTGGTACTTTCGCATTGAGGAGATACACATTAGCAAAGCTACATCTCAAAACTTAAGACATTATGCCACAATCAATTTGGTAAAATACTTGGGTGCGGTGCTGCATCTCAAAACTGAGGCATTGGATAAACCTGTTTAAAGTATTTACAAATTGGACAGAGCCAAACCGTCGATTAACTTTTAACTGCAAAAAACAACCTAATTTGCCGCTTTTTAACTCGCCACAAAAGGAGCTACAGAAACCATCAGCAGCTGTTCATTCAAAGTGGTGTGATCAATTAGATGATAAGTAGCTCTGCTGCCAGAGATGTTGTAATTGCTCGGGTGCTGGCCCTTGAGAACTACTAAGGTCACTAAGGCTTTGGCGTGGTTGTTCTGGTCGAATTCCGGCTTGAGAGTGATAAGCATTTGCATGATGAAATGGAGCACCGTAATCCTGTGAGAGCTGCTGACCTTGCTGATAATTACGTGTGTGCAATAGGGACCTATGATCATGTGAGCGCTGCTGCTGACCTTGTGGATATTCAGAAAGCGGTTGACTCTGTCCAGTCAAACTCAAATATCCGTTGTCTAGGAGGGCTGCCATCGTTCTTGAAGAGCCATCATTCTGTTTTTTTTTTTTTAATAGAAAGAATTACAAAAGCGAAGGACAATAAATTAAAGAAATCTCTTTTAAGTACTGAAGATAGTGTAAAGAGCTTCCACAAGTCACATGACAAAGCAAAATGAATGTTCATACAAAAACAGAGGGAACCCTATTACCATTACCTGTTGACGTGTGGTGAAATTATTTCTCTCTTGATACTGAGAATGGAAAATATCATAGCCACCTGCAGAACCAGTAGGGGCAGCAGCTTGCAAAACGGCTCCAGGAAAGTTGGCAGGGATCCCTAAACCTCCATAACCAGAAATGTTCACATCAGACAAGGGCAAATTGCTCCTGGAAACACCTGTTTTGTATTGTGCGTGGCTGTAGCCCATGTTTGACAGGGAATCATGGAACACAGTGCTATCTTGATAAGCTTGCTGAAAAGCAGATGGATTACGAGCATAGTTCCGAGGCATAGCAGGATAGCCAGTCAAATTGGCCAGCTCTTCCAAGGAAACAATAGACTGATTGTGCAAATTAGTTGACGGATGCTGGGGAAGTGTGGTTTGTGGGACAATATTAGCACTGGGCAGTGTCGGTGAATATGACATAGGTAGAGAAAAAGCAACCCGGCTCGGAATCTGAGCATTCACGAGTACAAATGAAGAAAAATTAGCTTTGTTGCATTTCACCTATGAGGTTCTTAGCACTGCAATGTGACATGTATATAGGTGGGGCATGTAACAATAATACGCTAGATGCCAAACAGCCAATACAGGACCAATCGATCATATGAACACCATAAAGCAAAGTTTTTATGAATTATAGTTTATCAAAACCAATTTACATCACATTGACATATTATAGTTATATCAAAATCAATTAACTTGATTGTACTTAAAATTGAAATTTAATCCCATGTATGCAGTCTAATCTAATCTTGCAAATCAAGCATACAAAGTTGATGTGGCTATAGAAGCCTGGAATTCAGAGGTCCATGATTCTCCATAAATCTATTCAGAGATTCATCACAGAGAAATTCTGTGTCCCTTACCTTAATCTTTTTCTTTAAGAGAGTAACAAATTAAAATGCTCATAAAATATTCAGGCACAAATACATAAAGTCACCTAATTCAAAATTCAGCAGATATTCCTTACACACCTCTGACTGGGAGATGGCTGGATTGCCAGTGGATGATACAGTACTATCAAATCTTGAGGGCATTGATTGGGTTCCAAGGAAAGATGAAGCATAATCAGAACCTCTTGAAGATTGAATACTTGATGCAAACATATCCATCGGTATAGTTGTTGCCCTAGCTTGCTGCAACAGAATGTCTGAGATTAGGATCTAACAGTCCATGCTTACTAAAATACAGCAATTCAAAGTCCAGAAAAAGTAAATTAAATACCATCAGCTTGAATAGAAAAAGATGAAGGCAGACAATATTATCTCCATAAACCATATTGTCCAACAGCTGATGATGGAAAAATTAGACTTGGAAGAAAAAAAATTACAACCACAGGGGATTGCTATTTTTTAACCATTTGAGATCAAAGAGAACTACTATGAAACAGAAGTAAACCAATAAAGAAATGCAGGAAAAGATCGCGCACACAAAAAAAATATAAATCTCCACATATAATACAACAGCATCATAATTTCATCTTCACTGTTAGCATGTCATGCAAGACCGGTTCCAAGAGCAAGCGATGAAACTGAGAATAGAAAAGGAGAAGTCCAAACCAAAATGAAGGGGGCTATGAACAAATTTAGTTTAGTACCAATCCCAAAACACAGAAAAGAGATGGGATTTATAAGAAAAGAAATGACAAATACCCAATCTTTTCTTTTTGGCAGCTTAGCAAGTAATTCAGTAAACAATGAGAGCTTCTCCAATAAATTCATGTTTAAATAATGAAGACAAGTCTAGATAGCATTTATCGTCAAAAGTAACTATAATGGTAAACGAAGAAAAACAACAAAATATTGGAAGTATTATTACCAGTTCCATATGAAGAGAAGAAAGGTTCCTAGCTTGTGGATGTATCCTAACACTCAAGGGACAATCCCGTTCTTGGGTTTTCTTAAAATTAGAATCAGGTACAGATGATGGTTCGGTGTATTTGTGCCTATGGGATACTTCATGAATGTTTTGTCTCATTAGCTCTTGCTGTGAATATACATGCATGTTATTAATCCCAACACCTGCAGTAAATCGATGTGTATTGGATATGGATCTGAGTTGCTCATCTCGAAGGTACTCATCAAGGTGCTCTGGATTTCTGCACAGAAAGAAAGCATGTGATAAAATGAGCCATTAAAGCACACAAGTACTACTACTGGAATTAAGCTAAAAGACCCGTGCCTAATCTCCTTGCACAGAGTAGATGAACTATTTGCTGCTGCAGAAGTCTCCTCCAAGTTAGTCTTTACAGGAGTTGAAGCTATTGAGGCCCCAGAAACTGCATTGTAAGCCCCAGATTTGTATGTACCAAAACTCAAATGTGACCAGTCAGCAGCGAAGGCTTGCATATAATCAGGAAACACCACCGCATGATTATCCTCAGATGGAGGCAATGCAGGCTCCTCCTTCCCCAAACTTAGCTGCTGCAAGTTCACAGCAGCTGATGATACTTCATCATTCAAAGGTGCAGCACAATTTGGAAAACGTAAATGGAAGCCACTTCCAGTTCCTAAAATTCACAGTGATGGGACAAGGAAAGAAGAAAAAAGTAAGGCTTGTAAAATATATTTGGAGTATTAAAGAACAGAAAAGAGAACATTCTCATTTAATAGGCCATTACCTAAGCAGTATTTTCATCTGACCTATCACATAAAATATTTTGAAAAAAACAATGTGCCACTGGAAGCTGAGTTAAGATAATTGTGCAGTATCATCACTTGATCTCTTTTGAGCCGACAAAACGATGGAACAATGTGAAATGGTTCAATTCAATCAGACACTCAAGGATAATTATCCTAAAGTGAATTAGGAGGGAGTTATAAACAAAACTCTAATAAATCAATGCTTTAAAAACCAGGGACTCTTCAATTCTTGTCATCTTCCAAACTAGGTTTAAGCTTTCATAAGTGTCCACTAACTTCAACATAGCAACTCCTTTTCAGGCCATTCTCAGCAGGAAAAACAGTGTCCATTACTAAGAGCCAACATAATTTCTCTAGAATAGAAAATCAAATAAACCAGGCTTGCCTAGAAACAATTGTCTTAAACATTGAGCTAAAAATTAAGAATAAAATTTAAAAAGCTATCTTCATTCTTATTCTTGATTTAAAAGAAAGATGAATCTGTTTGCTTCATTTATGTTAAAAAAAAAACCTCAAATAAGCAGACTTGAAACAATTTAACTTCCCTGTTGCTCTTGATCAAATGCGCCTTCATAACCAAATAAAAAAAAGGCTCCATTACATCACACCAATTAAAAGCCCACAACAAAGAAGTCAACCCCAAACCAAGAGGAGAGGGAAACAGAAAGAAATGTGAAAGAGAAAAGAGAGTGGTAGGCAAAATGAGATTCTTAAAGAATAACTTTTGGTGGTTTCGGAATTTTTTGGTTTCTTGAAGATCCGGGGTTCAACTTAGGGCCTTTTGGGTTCTACAAGGGAGAAGTGATGAAGGGATTGAGAAGATTCTTGGAACTTTTTGGGTTGTGAGTGGCGGCAAAGAAGTGGGGTGAACTGAATAAATAATGCTGTCACATGAGATAGGCTATTTTTAATAGGGATACATGCACATGCAATGATATGGGCATGTCAGGTTTAAGACCTGCAACCCAGCCCATCATATCTGTTACATGACATTTGAAATTTTACATGCTATATTACAAAGGCTTACTAAATTGAATTGGGGCAGGTTAGATAAAACTAACATAGCAGATTTTTCGATTCTTTAAACACTCCTGGTAAATATTGGATCTGTGAGAACGTGTAAATCATAGCACCATATGCTTTTTGACAAAGGCAATGTTGGCATTCACAAAGCGCTTGATAACTGTTTGGCAAGGGATCACTCACATTTATTGGGAAAGGAGAAACAAATATTAGCATCAACCTAAAACCATGTGAATTACCTTCACAATGATCATCCATGCAGCTCCGAGAATCGTAAGTTTTATCCTTCAGTAAACAATCACCCCTATGAGAATCACCTACAACAGTATTCACATTTTCCTGTCCTCTACATGAAAAGGCAGATTCAGCACAATAAGAACCTGGATCCTTGTTAGCAGCATCCCTATCTGATACTTGTACCTCCTCTAATTGGTGGTCTTCATTCGAATTAGTTCCATCACCATAAAAGTAAGATTGATTAGAAAAGATATCAGTGCTGGAGGAATTAGACACATTGAAATTATATAACCCACCAGCAGCTGTTTGCTGCTCAAACACTGGCCATTCATCATGAGAGCTTGCAGCAACACCAGACTCGTGAATTGTCTCTGGCACCTGAGAAGGATGTGGGTATTGCAGACATTTGTGCATTTCTGGTGGAGATGGAGAAGAATCACACGAAGATTTATGACAGTACTGGGATGAGTTTACTGAACCTACTACATCTTGAGGTGTGCAAGAAGTGTCCATCATATTTTGGGAACCTTTGCTGCGCGGCCTACCCATCCTAACAATGTCAGCCATTGAAACATGTCCTGTAGTACCTCCTGACCAAGCAGCTTGAGTTCCTGATGAAAATTGTGCAGATGACAAAATGGTATCTCCAGTTCCTGTAGCTTTAGTTTGCCTGCTGTCATCAGGATTGCAAGAATCACTGCAGCAGAATTTTCAAGATCAATCCAAAGAAATAATGAAATGTATATACCATCAAAACATTCAAATGAGGTAATAAGATTGCACATCTAGAAAAAAAACCCCATAAAAACAAAGACTGTAAATGTAAAACCTCGAAAAGAATAATAGAAATTCCTAATCTTAGAAACTAGTTGGACGAGAATAAAGATTTCACAGTGCGATATTATTTTTGGAATGGGCTAGGGTCATGAATTTATAATCTATAATCTACAATCAAGTCAATGCCATGGTAAAAAGTTCATTTCATCTCAAAAATATCTCTATTAAGTTATTAAAAGCACAACCATTTAGAACAAGCAGCAAATTCCTAAACTAAATGGGCTAAAAACTAAGGAAGAGACAGATTAGTAAAGCATGCTGATAGTAACTAAGATGGCAAAAAAGTCCTAACTGCATAACATCACCCAGGACCAAGTGCAATGTTGCAATCAAAGCATCCACCTGGAAAAAATTAGAAACCCCCTGCTTCTCATCTATATGAAAATTTATAACTAAAATGAGATAGGCAATGCCATAATCTATTTGGAAAAAATTCAAGCCTTTTCAGAAGAATTAAAATACTTTCCCCTCTCATTTTTCTTGTAAAGATAGCATCATATACTTTCAAATGTTAATATAGCATGTAACTATCAAATACAGAATATCATTTTCATAGTTAAACTTAAAAGAAAAGGCAGCAAGACCTTGAACGTTTATAGCACAAACATGAGTTTCTTCTGAACTCATACCATTTCAAGAAAGGGGTAACTTGTGAGATATTTAAAGAGAAAGCAGAATTGTGCATGGTAGAAATCAGATGGATAGAACTGAGAGATGGATACATGCATGCATTTACACATACCCATATACGTGTGTATAAAACTGGCAAGAAGATTTTAAAGGACATAGTAAACAACATTTGCTGGCTGAAACAAGAGGAAACTTGACATGAGACAGACAGGTACGCGCATACATCATTTTCGAATTCAGAGACTAATCACTAGACAAATTAGTTAAAATTTTTAAGTTACTCCACCAAAACTAATCAATAATACGAAATAAAATTGAATAAAACTAAGTATGGGTATATTATAGTATAGTTATCGATAATCTGTTTTAAAACTTTGATGTATACTGGAGATCAATTGACTTGAATTCGTAATAGAACTAACTTGTTGGATGAAGGCTGCTCATTTTTCAATTTCACACGATATATTAAAGTTGATGAAGGCCCCGGATGAGCAACCGACCCATTCTCTTTCCTATATGCAGCTTTACCAAGGTCTGAAGGGGAGAAAAGTTCACTTAGTAAGAATATACAATAGCAAATCCAACTCAGTATCACCAATTCATCCACCACAAGCGTCTAACATTGTTCAGTATAATAAACACACCATTATCGCTGATTTGACATGGTACAAGCCCAACATTATATTCACCACCAGCTTTAACTCCATGATAACCATTGTTACTACCCCGAGCCATTGATTCTTGTGTTTCCTTCATCTGCAGGAATGCAATCTATGATATTAAAAAAAAAAAATAGGCATGAATAAAACCCTAGTCTATGGTAAGGAGAATAAAGCGAGCCTATGTGCAATAAGCCAAATATAGCAAAATGATTGATCTGGTGCAGCACAGAGAATAAATAAAACCAGTAAAAGAAAGTGGAGAGAAAAATACTTGAGACCATAACTAACTAAAAAACCAAGCAGCAGATATATGCCAACAGAAACCTTCAGCAGCTGTTAAACACTGATTTTGAAATCCCTGACGACTAAAAATCAGCCTATAAACTGATCTCTTATGCTGAACAAGTTAATTCATAAGCAATATTTGGGAAATCATCAACGCATCCCAAACAGCCAAAGAAAAACCTTCTATTTTGACACATTTCACATGCCAAAGTTTATAATCCGTTGAAATGGAAAGAATACAACCCCCTCCCCCTCCCTACCCCAAAAAAGGAAAAATACTTGAGCTCTTATTTTCATAAGGTACCTCTTTTCTTCTTTCACGTTTGCTCTTCACTTGATGAAAAGGATCTACACAATTGAAAATACTAATTTAATAAGGACTTCTAACCGAGCACATCACAATCGGTAAACTTTACATTTAAGAAATGAATTAGATCAACTAACTATAGAAGAAGTGAATTTTCAAATAACAAGATCTATATATAAACCCTCTATTATGGCACCAAGGGTAACTCAAGCCGAAATATCTTATCAAAGCTACATATTGCCCACCAAGAGAAATTTTTCTTTGCAATTTCTTTGATTCTATTTCTGCAAGCAAAATCACGCTGGACCAGAAAAAGGATTACAAAAAAAGTATATGTTTCACTAAAATAAAAACAGTTAAACATCAATCCATACTCAAGAAAACAATAGCAAATACAAAATCACCAGCATTTATCAATGCATTGATGTAAATTAAAACCAGATAGTAAATCAAGTTCCGTTTTTTTAAAAAATTAATATGATGCAACTGCATTGGGGACTCGGCGTTTTCTTATAGCATAAAATAAAGAATTGAAAATCAAATTAAATTAAAAAAGCCTTTAGGAAAAAGGCAACGGTACTAGTCATTTTGAACAGTTTTCCCGACAGCCAAACAGAATTCAACAGAGAATACTAAAAACATAATTAAGAAAATCTTCCTTATCAAAAAAAAAAAATCCACTATCAAAACCCTAAACAACGCCAATTTTTTTTTTTTTACAAAAACAAAACAAAACTCTGTACTCCACTCAATGCCACTATTTTTATCAACAAAACACGCACTAAAAACACTCAAAAGAAAAATTCAAGTAACCTTGATTAAGGAGGTTTTGAACGGCAGCATCAGCGTCCATATTAAAATCGCAAAGTACTGAGTAGATCTCTGCGTCCGTACAATTCTTGTTAACAATCTCTTTGATATTCTGCACTACCTTTTTTGACGCCCCCGGTATCTGCATAACTCCCCCTTCGTGTTTGCTTTCACTCCCCATCTCTTCTCCGCTCTCTATCTCTCTCTCTGTTCTTTTTATTTGTGTGTCTGCGGCCTCTTCCTTTTGGATTATCAGATTCCCAACAAAACGGAACAAAAACCTATTCTTTTTTTTTTTTTACTCTCTTTTAGGTTTATTTATATAGTTTATTTTAGAAGTATAAACAGTTTTTTGTTTTTTTTTTAAGTTATAGTGTTTCGATCTAACAAGTTTGTTGGTTTTATTTTCTTACGGTTCATTATCAGCCGTTCGATTTGCATGCGTTTGAGAATCTAGTGGGTCCCGCAAAAGAGATGTTTTTGCGATATTTAATTAACGGTGTGACTGTTGTAACGGATATGATGGTGGGATTTTGTGTGGTTTTGTTTCGGCGTAGGGGGTTTGGTTTTTTATGAGGTTTTTTTATTTTTTTTTTGTTTTACACTGTGTTTTACACTGTGATTTAACTATATTTTACAATATTTTTTAGTTTTAAAATATTTTTTTATATATATTTTTAAATTATTTAAATATATTAATATTTAAAAAAATAAAAAAAATAAAAAAAATATATATATATTTTAAAAAAATAATATTTATTTCACTTTTAAACGATCATTACAATTTATGGTTAATGTTATGGATTGGATTAGTGGATTTAATACCATTAAAACAATGTTATTTAAAAAAATAAAAATAAAAATCAAATCAAGTTGAATTATTATCCAAATTTGATCTGTCAATTTTTATTTTTTTTGAATTTAAGCTAAACTAAACACTGAACCTTTGAATAGACTCACCTAATTTTTTTTAATAAAACTGTTTTAAGTGAAATAGTTAAAAAAAAAAAAAAAAAGCAAAAGTCGACTTTGCTTTGGTTGCGGTTCCACGTTTCCCTTTACTGGAAAAGGAAAATCATGTCTTTTGATATAAATTATATGTTTGAGCTTTCCCAATGACATTCAATTTTCACTATTTTTCTTCTGATTTTCTATTTCTTTTTTATTCAGATCGTAGGCTCATCGTGAAATTACCATTCCGGTCGTACTGTACATTAAATTGCCTTCACCTATTCTCGGTGGGGCAAATTTCCTTTCTACCCAACCCAAGAAAGTTTAGCCCCTCTTTTGTATTATGTTTTAAATAGGGGTGGGTAAAATTTAATTTTTTTTATTTAAAATTAATTTTTTATATTTTTAGATTGTTTTGATGTACTGATATCAAAAATAATTTTTTAAAAATAAAAAATATATTATTTTAATATATTTTCCGAATGAAAAACACTTTAAAAAACAATCTTTACCACATTCTCATATACCTCCTTAATGAAAATGTAATCAAGAACCCCTTCATTTTGTGTTACAGTATCTTCAAGATAAAAATTCAAGAAGATATTGATTTTTTTGGATAAAATAGCAACACGTCACAGTTAAAAAACATGATATTTTAAGATGCCATTAGTGAAAAATACGATATTTTCAAAGAAATTATTAAATAAACTAGTATAAATTACAATAATAAAAGAGAAGAGAGAGAGGGACAAAAAAAAATCTTAAAGACATATTGAAACTCCAATTGCGACACTACTAATGTCATCAAAAAGATCTCGATGAGATAAATTCAACAACATCAAAAAAGGTCATCGACAATTACTGAAGTAGGCCACACATTATGTCCAAAGGCGCCGGGTGGCTCACTTGTTTTTGGGCGGTTCGTGTGACATATATATATATATTTTTTTTTAGTTTAACGTGTGTGACATATATTTTTTGGTTTCATTGGATTTGGTTTACCAAGAAATTTTTTATAGTGCTAATAGTGTCATAATTAAAGTTTCAATGTGCTTC
>Ga0307517_10010353_pt1 | contig 13063 bp, 12 predicted proteins | sample 23_EM_MG_FD_194515 | JGI IMG/M metagenome (GOLD analysis project Ga0307517, IMG submission 194515) | Populus trichocarpa ectomycorrhiza microbial communities from riparian zone in the Pacific Northwest, United States - 23_EM | ecosystem: Host-associated > Plants > Roots > Unclassified | place...
ATGCATGGCACGGTTTTTTTTGTAAAAAAACGAGATCGCGTCTCGGCGTATGGATGGATTGCGATGTGAATGGCCCTTGCCTTCGCGAGCTTCTCAAACGGCGAAAAGAGATAAGAATCTGCGCTGATTGTTTTTTTTTTCTTTCCATTTTGTTTTTCATTACCATCTTTATCTCGTTATTCCATATCTCCTCTTCATCGTCCCTCGTATTTCCTTCGGATTGGATCGTTGGCCACGTCCTTTGGTCCATCCGATCGATATTGCTCTAATCATCTTGAGGTGCTTGATGTCATGTATAAAAACGAGATGCTGTGTTAGGCCAAGGACCGCTGGTCCAGGGTTCAGAATGTGCGCTGATGGTGTCTGTTCCCTTTCCATTTTTCGCTCTCTACTCATCTGGAATGGAATTTCGATACTCGACGACAGTTATGGATTCGAAAAACTCGTTGGCCAAGGACCGTTGGGGACTGATGCAGTGTCAAACTTTTGTTTTGGTTTTTTGACTACAACTCATAGTTTATCCGCGTTCTAGATCTTATGGTTAACTTCTCTTTCAGTGAACGGGCTTCATTGGGAAAATTACTTTCGATCTTTCTTTTTTATTTTTATCCCCAAGATCATGGGGGTGCACACACATGATGTATCTCCACATATGTAAGTATTTATCGATGCGGCCACATCGCGTGTAACTTCCGGGAGCTTATGGTATGATATCATCGATTTGAAAAGTCTGAATTGAATATGTCAAACTCAAAACGTTGACCATTCCTGTCGTTCTCCAGACTTCAGGGAGACTCTGCCTATAGGCGTACAGATAACGAAAAACTTAACTTCGACAATCCGAGCAGCCAGCTCTTCGGCACCCTTGATTCAATAACGTGGGGGTAGGCACTAGGTGGCACTGGGCCTCTAATCCAACCCATTCGCATCCTAGGCCAGGTCAGACGACGCGGAGGTGCTATACTAGAGTGCGTACCCCCATGTCATCTATCGTTAGGTGAGGCATATTCACTTCTAAAGTAAGGACCCTGTAGCGTTTACCTAAATTTCATTCGATTCAGCCAAGCCAGATTTATCGCCACAGCTGTCAGAAATCAGCTTGGGCACTCGGTGTCGTTAAATTTATTTATAGATGTCCAAGCGTAAGTAGCCCGCCAAGAGGCGCATGTATAATGGGCTATGCCGACTCACGGTCTTACCGCGTTGTTATTTATAGATGTCCAACCTCCAAGTAGCCCGCCAAGAGGCGCTTGGAACGTACGTGTTCACTGGGAAGCTGAGGACTTCGATGCCCGTTGACAGAAAGCTTACTTGTGACTGGTTGACCGTTTGTGTCCCCCTGCCTGTTTACTCCTGTCAGTTTCGCTGGACACAGGAGGACCCGTGATAGCGCGTTAGGAGATGCCTACCGATGAAGACGGTTCCAGGCCCTGCCGTGCAAGTCGATCTGAGTCTCTATAGCACCTACTTATACTTACTCCAGCTAACTCCGCAACCCTCGTGGTTCTCGGAGAGCATTGACCTCGGGCATACTTATGGGCGTACTTGTTATCAAACGCTTGGCGTTGGCGAACCTGGAGCGTTTCATTCTGGAGGATTCTCATTTGTGGATTAGGAGAGGTGTCTTCGATAGATGGGTATCGCTTCGACACCATCTTCGAAATTGCTTGGCTTGACTAAACCTCGACCCGACCCGACTGGTGCTACTAGCATCACTACGGAATAATCCATCCTCCCTCTCGATGGCGATGGCGATGTGGATGTCCACGTTGAATCAAGGCCCCCTTGATGTATGAAGCATGGATCCATCAGGAGGTGTGGAAAGTAGGGGCGTCGGATCTTCACTTCGGTCCCTTGTCAACGTTTCGTTTCTTCCAGCAATAGGGGTATCACTAGCGCAGCAGTGTTAATCACTGCCAATCACCGCAAATCATCAGGTCTTAGGCCTTAGGCTTCGGGGTTCGGTGAAGAGGCTTTACATACTATGCTTATGCTTGTGGCCCTAACTAGTACTTACTCTGACGCTTACGCCACGGATGTCTACCTGACTCTCGTATTCACCCTGATTCAATTCCTTGCTCCTCGAAGCCTATGTGCATGCGAGTGGCTAGTTCGGATCCCCTTTCTTTGAAGCTCAAATGTGTTACATAAAACTCAAATATTTCGCTCTCGCGCTGCTGCGCAGTCGAGTTCCGAAGCCGCTTTTATTATAATTGCCTCCACTCCACAAAAGACCTCTCACAGCCGACTTCTTCAGGTTCACTCCATTCTACGGACCTTGCTCTTGAGCAATCTGCTTTTGGACTTACGACATTGCAAGTAAATATAAGTAATCTAATCTTAACTGCGTCGGAGGATGTTCAATGCGTATCTGACGTCATCGATTTCAATGCTGTGTGCCTGTTTTCTGGTTTCCGTTTCCCCCGACATTTCCCCTTGCTGACGTGCGCAACGGCGTTCGATACCCCCGGAGCCACTTGTGTATTGCCTTGACTTTTGAGCGCTAGCTTGTAGTCTCCTAAAACAGACCTAATGATAAATTGACGACAATCCAGCTTGAGCTCTGCTCTGCTCGTTGCTGATTCGCGTCTGCGTTTCCAGAATTCGCGAGCCCAGGAACAATCCGCAACCCGACCCAAGGGTTCCCGAGCACCCCCGGTAATTAAGACCCTATTGTGATGTGCTGATAATCGTGCAGGGCTCGAGGGTGCTGGTGAGGCTGAACGGAATTACAGGGAATTGCTGGCATTCAAATATGCTCCTGCAGCCCTGGCAGCGACCAACCCTCGGGAAATGAAGCTGTAAGCTGTCAAAAGGGGCAATTTCGAGCCACGTATCGAAGGATTCATATATCGAATACGTATTGGGTATGTGTTCCCCATGGAAGTGGTTCGACTTTTGAAAGTGGGTATGTATGTACGTTCATGGAGGATGTCTCAGGAGTGTCGTGCTCATGGAGTTTATAATACAGCTCTCTCCACAGAATTCCCCTAGTTTACTAAAATAGAACGCTGCAACGTGTCTGATTTCACACATGCTGAAATCCACGATAACTGCAGAACGGCTACCAACAAACGAATTCCCAACTGGAACATCATGACTCGTCATATCACCGCCTTTTTGAAGTACTCCACTTTGCGTTCGCGCGATGTTCTTTTAACTTCTTTATGTAAAGACGCAACCCTCCGAATTGTCGTCATCATGTTCCTTGTGGAGTTCAAAAACCCGGGGTTATCCAACATCCGCAACCAAAGCGCGCGTCTACGGTCTGCCCGCATACGTCGCATTTGTGGTGACTTATCAGCTCGCATCCCGAGATTACCCATGTCACGGCCTCCGGGGAGATCGATACGCTTTGATTTGATATGTTATGCATACCCGTATATTCGGACTCCGTTGCTCAAGGCCAATAGAAATCGGCAAAGGCTGACGCTCCTTCATCACGAGGGTGAATTCACGGATGCTTTCCATCGCTGTCAGTATAACAGAAGCCACCACATATCGCTTTCTTATTGAATAGATCATAGTTCAGCGAAGATCTAGGGTTATCCTTTGACCAGAAGTCAAAGAATTCGACAGACTGATATCCTCAGGTGTCGTCGCAATGAAAATACACAACGCTGAAAACAACACAGAAGTGCCCTGACAATCTCCCCCAATGTCCTTAAACATCGCAGGGTCGATCCTGACTGTGTACGAGGTAACCAATAATAACTGATAGTCCCGATTATTCGGAAGAAGCTGCTGAGAGATTAGCCTGCGCTCAATATCCAGTGTCAGGGTGACGTGAAGTGAATATACCATCATGAATTGGCCACTCCCGACTGGACACTGCCAGTGGTATCGTCTACCATTATTAATGGTCATGAAGTCACCGGATTTCCGCTTTTTCACTAGTGCGTATAAAAAAAGAGAACTTGAAAGGTGGGTACCTGGTTATTTGAGTCTTTGAATATCCAAATGGTCCTTCAATATGAAATTAGCAGGCCACAGTTTAGATATATTGCTATAACATCAGGTCCCGATCCATGGAGTGACCGGTAGGGGTGTGACAACACCCGATCTTGCAGACCGACCTGCCCAATGTTTCGTTCTATATTTTCCACTTCGGACCTGTGTCCGAGAAGTGCCTTCACCGTCGTGCCAAGTTCAGCAGAATCGCGGGAGGACTCTTTTAGAGGAAGCAGCGTGGTTCCTTTTCGTTCCAGGAGAATAGAGAAGCCGAGGCTTATTTTCAAAAGCACCCCACTTATTATGTTGGTTCACGCTTTCCCATTGAGGTTTCTTCGGATAGAATATTTCGCGTGTGGCGGTCTGGGATTGAACAGCCCGTCAGCTGTTCCAAGGGCCTGGTATTGAAAAAGATCCTACATGTGGATTGCGATGATCATTAAACCTTTCGGGGTGTGAACAACTTTGTGGACAACGATCGTAAACCTTCTAAGGTCTGAATTCCTGAGTCACCCCGAGCACTTCCTTTGGTCGTGGATGTGGTGCTACTGTAAACTGACGCTCACCCCCTTTCCCTTTCCCGACGCCTGACACTTGGGGCCTCGAAAGTACGCCGCTGTCCTGTGCGCCGCTGTCCTGTGCGCTGTGTTATCAATCGATGTTGAGATTAGCCATCAGGCCTCAGGGACCGATGAGCGGGAGCTGTATTTGTGGGGAAGAAAGGAGCATTATCACGGGGCTTTTGTCCCAATTTGACAAGTCGCGGAGTATAAAGTCGGTCAATCTTTCAAAATGAGATAAAATGAAAGTGCTCGCCACATCTCGCCACACCTCAAAGGAAAAAGAAGCTTTGACCGAGGTGAAAAGGACTAAAGCCAGACAAATTCAAAATCCTTGTGGATTGTGATGGCGGCCCGCCACAACACATTTGCAGACTAAAGCCGAAGAAACGGTACGAGGACCGGTTGCCCCAAGAAGAGAGCTGAACGGAATTTGGAGACGAGGCGAGGTCGGTGCGGTCCCCGACATTACTCCAACCCGAGGATCGAAGTGAGGATGAACGTTGGACATGAAGTCGAAACCCGCCTTTTGTCTAACCTATGAAAAGATGTTGCAAATCACCGAAGCGAGAGTTGGAGTACCTTACGAGAGGCTCCTCAAAGAACTTTGTTGAGCGCCGCGAAGAAGCCTATCCATGAGGGAATAAGGCTCATTCTCTCCAAGTGTTGTGATCTGAGGGTGGAAAGGCTTGACAGAAAATCGTAGGAGCTACCAGGATGCGTGCATTATTATGTACTTCCAGACGTGTGGTGCCATCTCCGCCTTTCGCATGCGTAGTTGACACGATATGAACGACATAGCATCGTTCCAGAGCTCATAGGCTAAAGTAAAGCCCGTTAACAAAGTCATTGGCGCAGAAACGTGGAATCCATTAGGAATTTTCGAGGGCGATGATGGGAACCAAGGGTAAGCAACGCGACAGAAAGTTTGGGGTTATCAAGCCTCGAGGTGCCAGTTGGAAAGTTGACTGCTAGGTAATCATCGTCGTCGGACATCGTCGTCGGACATAGTCCATCGACGTGGCACTCTCACATACGGCAATGCACAATAACCGAGACTTGAGGAATTTTCCACGAATTCCATCAACCAACCAACGTTTGTCCGGCCAGGGTGGGCACATTGCGGTGAGAGTCCAAGAAGCATGCGGGTTGTGTTTGTCGCGGGCCATGGCCGACCCTTCAATCCAACACAAACCCCAACACAACCCCACACGCAACATCAGCTTACGTCCAATGCATATCTTGTGGCGCCAGAACAGTTCTCTAGAACACGCCTAGAGGTTTGTCACACAGAGGCGGCTTCGCCGACGTCGGACGGTCGCTAACTAGATAATGAACCGTCTGACATTCGGAGATCCACGACGATAACCAATTGAGTTGTGATATGTCACGAACTTTGCTGGTAACTTATTGGACCCAGCAGCTGAAAAAAAAAACATTCCGTTGATAAGAGGTATGGAGAAACGTGAGTCTACATAGTTGGCGCAGTAAAGACACAACGGGCTTGGAGGCGTGTGGTATAAGTAGCGCTAGCCACACCCCTCTGGATATGACCAACGGCTGGAAGGTCTTGGAGTAAGTATATGAGAAGTTCGGATAAAGGCGAACGGCTATTCATGTAGGGTCGTGATGGTAGAACAACGCATGAAGGGTTCAATTATGCGTGTGTCTTTTTTTCGTTAGGAGGGGAGTCCTGGATTATCGTTTCCACCGAGCTGTCATGGAGATTGGATTGAGGTCCGATATAGTGTTTGTGGGCGGCCAAGATATACCAGGAGCTGTTAAACACATACATTCAGCAAGGCTTCTCTAAAAGTAATACCAGGGGACGTACAATGCGAGGACAATAACGCCGACTGTAATCACCTGGAAAGGAGTGTCAAAAAAAAGTCATCCACTTGCTATTGCCAAAAATACGCACAGATGCGTAGTTCATGTTCTCTCCGGTAACGGGCATGACTGTTGGCAGCGAGAAAATGACACAGACGAAGATGGTCCAGGCGATACAAGTTATATTGCATGCCAAACCCAACCAACCATCGCCCATGTAGAAAGGACCGGGTTTGAACATAACCTCGGGATGGCTGTGGAACACTCTTCGGCAGAATATTGGGATGATATAGCTCAGATCCAGTGCCATAGCGGTGAGGGAGAAAATGGCGTTGGCGGCGATGGGGCTGGCGAGGTCGAGAAGACCAGGCAGGACGCTGACGAAGGTGGTAAACCAAATGGCACGCAAAGGTGTGAGGGTTCTTTTCGAGTTCTTGCCAAAGAAGCCACCGTCCGGAAGACCTAGAAGCGAAAACGTTAAGATAAACTCTTTATAACAATTGTTAACGTACCATGATCGCGGCTAAAGGCGTACACAGTCCTCGAGGCTGCGTGCAGTGCAGTTTGAACAACAAAGAAAGCCGTTGCACAGACGAAGACCTATAAGAAAATTATTTAGAATATATTCTTGCGGCCACTCTGACGCCAAAGCGCACCCAAATGACGAGAGCACCAGCTTTACCAGCACGAATCACAAGAATCTATTGGAAAATCAGGAAAGTCCGCAATATTATCGCATCCTAACAATACCTCGAGGAAGGCTGAACCAGATGCACCAGGAAGATTTGCCCTAAAATGGGGTGAGTATTTTGGACTACATCAAGAGGACGACCAAAACCTACAATGGCCCGGAACACAGGATGAGGACAATGTTCAACAACCAACCGATAAGACCAGTTCCGATAACTGGAGAAGTTGAGTCAAACCTGACAGAAATCTGAATAAAAGACGGGAACCATACCAGCAATGAAGATAGCAGAGGGTGCTTAACGGAATGACCTTTCAAGTCAGCAAAAAAAACAAACTGACAAACATCCACCTTACCGGCATAGGCAGCGCGGCGAACTTCCTCACTACAAGCACAAATTAGTCACTACTCATGAGGATCAGAACGAAATCGGTACTCACGATATATGCGCTGTGGCATCGTAGTCCTAATCAACTCAAGTGTAAGTCCCAATGATAATAATATCTCTGCGCATTCATAACATACCGTCATCTGAAGAGGACATGAGCGCGACATAACTCAAAAAAGGGCAACCACGTACAGTCCATTGAACAGAAAGAAGGCCAAACAGGAAAGCAATCCCCGTGTTCCAGCCTCCAGTTTGGTTGACGATACCTCCGGATCCGAACACATAACTCGCGGGGTGCATGTCGGAGCGTGCGGTCGTCGCGAGGAGAACGATGATGATGACTGTGACATTACAAATTAGCTTATGCTTTTTTACGAGTCTTGAAAGTAGCCCTTACCAAAGGTCGTTCCCAGGTTCACGAAAACGAACCCTTTGGTGAGGCTTGCCAAATGACGCGTAGCGAGCGAGTTCAACAATCCATGGACCATGAGCAGTCCCGTGAAGAGACCAACGACCTTGCCCTATCGATCATAGACTTTAGCAATTTGGTTTGGTAGATAAAGATAAAGGATTACGTACTGTAGTAATCTCGAAGTTGCCATCCTGGGGCAAAGGAGGCTCGCGTTAACACCAGCACCTGATGACTTCAACCCAGCAAGAACGTACCCTCCCAATACTGGCCGCTGCTAAAATCATGTTCGCTAGTCCGAATTCGGTGGAGGAGATCCCAGCAATCTGGCCTGATAAGGGACATCATGTCAGATAACCACTGCCGAGCCAAGAGATAGAGTTGGACATATGTACCAAGAATATTGAGCCATCCAACCAGCCATCCAACCTAAATTTCGCCGGAAGGGTGTTCGACGTTCAATGATGTCATGCGGGTCGATATAAAAAAGGTAGCGTACCCTTGCCCGATGCTTTTTGGGAACAAGCTGGGCGGAAGCAGTATACCTTGAAATTTCCGCGTGCTCGATCAACAGGAGCCGGCTGTTTTATGAAAAGATAGTACTCACAGTCCACCGCAGGTAGGATACGCGCTGACAATCTCCGCAATACTGGAACCAAGGGTGAAGCACATCGACGCTCCGAGAATCCAACACCATACTACCTATAACGTGAGGTTAACCCGGATTTCCGGTGGCGAGATGTAGGGTACCTACAGAAGCAGGACCGCCGAGCAGGAGAGGTGTGTTGAATGTCGTCGCGATACTCGAGCACAATCCCTGTCAAAGTAGCTTATCAGGCCAATGCCATGTCAATGTCAAAGTCAGGGCACAAATCCCATACCATGATGCTGAACGCAAAACTGATCTGAATGAAAGTCAAATCGTGAGCGGTTTGCGGGCCAATGAAAGACCATAACGATGGAATTGACGACGTACTGTGGCAAGATTGGAGAACTCGCGTTTGAAGGAAGGCTTGTACCCCAGCGCCACCAACTCTCTATCATCTTCGTCCGTAGTGTCAACCAAGGAAGAGCGTTTTTCGTCAACGTCAGACATGGTCGTGTGCAGGGGATCAGAAAGCGTCGAGGGCGATGAACCAAAGGTGTGGGGTAGCCTAGCAAACTTGCTTCAACGTTCGCCTCTGCTAAACAAAAGAGAATGGTTCCGCTAAAAAAAGAGGCGGAGCAAGAAACCAAAATCTTCCCGCGCGGCTATACATATGGGCAACTAGTTGCATGGTGCATTTCAAAGAATTGATCATGACCGAAATTCATCCTTGCCCCGATAAGCTCATAAACCGAAGGAACTGACCTTTTTGGATGGCTTCCAGTCCTATTTATGAAGTTCGTCAATCCACAGCCGCCTCTTCTCCGCTTCCCCAGATGCACTGGAAGACGGCTTGTGTGGCCGCTCGCAGCTTCAGACAAAAAGTGTTGATGCCTAGGTTCCAAGCCACCAACATTGCAACCGGGACCGGGACCAAGAAGGAGATCAAACCGGAACCCACATACCGTCGTAGGATCGCTCAGCTCTCCGTCAAGCTCAAGTCCACAAAAAACCCGTTGTTAGCGTAGGTTTGGGGTTCTTTCCATTCCTTGGAGTCCTATGATCGATGGTCGAACTTCGCATCGAAAGCCTGCTCCATTGAATTGCTGCGGGCGAAAGAGTTCGACGCTGCACGCGAGCAGCTGTCCTTATCTCCTTGACGTCGTACAAACAACACGATCTCCGACTCCGAATCCGTGATACCACAAAGGCCCGTGAAATTTGTCATCACTATGATGCTACGGCTTGCTTATAGCCGCTAGTGCACATCATTTTGTGTTTCAAAAATGTAAATATATTCGGCTGGTAACCATTCTACGACGCCACAGCTGTGGTGGGACTACTTATTCTGAGACCACAGCAGTGTGTCCGAGTCGACGTCGACTTCGTCCTTGAAAACAAGATGATGGAAAGCTGATGAAAATGATGTCTCCTTTTGGGCTCTCTTTCTTCGTCTAAACTAGTTATCTTTGTATTATGACTCAATTATAATAACTTAGCCAGTATAAGTGGCTCATTTTTACTTGGTTTGTGTGCCGACTCTTTTCCAGCTGTCACGCTCGTCACGCTCTCTTAATGTTACTCCCAACATCAAATGCAAAATCCGACGACTAATGCGCCCCATGTATCCCAGACCAATCCCAAAGAAGGACCTAATGTTCCAGTGGAGACTGCGACGAGCCAATTTATATACGTCCGAATCCGGAACGCTCTCCTTCGCCCGATCCCGAATCCCGCCAACCCGAACCCACTTGCCAACCCAAACGCCCTTGGTCATTTGTACCTGATCGCGGGCACATATGAAGACATCCAGCGATATGCTGGAACAACCGTCGATTGGATCATCAAGGTCGCCCAGCTCATCTGCGATCCTCTCGGTGGAGGAGATGTGTACACTCCCACGACGGGTACATCATCTGACTGGTATCCCCTACACAGAACATCTACCTGGCAACGAGTGGTCCAGGGTGATCCGCTACGTCCTGGGATCTACGAATTTGAGCCATCGACTGGCCCCGTCTTGCTCTCCAAAATAAGCGAACGCAAAACACATTCAGTGACCACTCTAGGCTCTCTATCCAGTTCTGCAACTTTTGGAAGGCACATCAGGCTACGTGAGGGCCACGCATGTGGCGTGACCAGAATACCGTCACCCCTTATTGCGTCTCATCTCATCCCAAAGAGGATGGGTACAGTTGGTGCTACAGATGTCATAACGAGATTTTCAGGGCCGCAGATAGCCCTTGGCATTGACGCATTCGATCCGAGAATTGGGATCCTTCTCTTTAGCGCTTTGACGGTACTTGTGGATCATTACAAGCTTGGTTTCTATCATGTTACGGTGAGCTACTATATAGATTTTTGTTTCTTGTTATTCATGGCTATTACCTAGGGTGATACCTACATCCTTCACAACTTTAATACCGATTACCCCGATATGTCGCTCCTCGGCGTGGCTCGGATCCCCACTCTGCCACTCGACGCTATACCTGACCTTCACCTTCACCCAGTGACGCTTGTAGCCCACAATGCCGTTGCACCCTTGCCACCACCAGGCGCATTCAACTGGCACTACCTCCAGTGTGTCATCGAGGTGTTTGGTACACCAGAGTACAAAAATTTCCCCGACATCAAATATTTTGCTTATCCTTTCAAAACAGCTGCTGATATTTCGGACGACGAGTATGAAGACAACGACGAAATTGACCCACCGTACCCTTCTTATCGATTCGACCGATATCTGGCTGAGCAAGGGAGGAGACAGATGGTGCTAGAACGTCATGAAGAGGTGGTACAGTGGTCTTCTGGGATCCCATCTGGCATTTGAAGTTCATCTTTAATTCCTCTGGAGATGCTTGCTCTAATTGCTCTTGTAGTTCAGAGTTGATGTGTCTATCGAAATATCCGCTGTTTTGTATCATCATGCCCGTGTTTTGGTCCTGTATTTGTGTATGAACGTAAAATGGACAGCCAGTTTGCAGCTGGATTTGATATTTTCCATTGTCATCACTATGATGCCACGGCCAAGTCCCCCTTGTGTCGAAATCTTCTGTCAATTGCAAGTACACAATATAGCTGGACGTCTGGACAGCTATACTTACACCTCAAGCACCCTTTCTGAGACAAAAATGGATACAAGATTGATTTTCAGAGCCAAAGGTATAGGGTACATAGATCATAGGGTTTGACGATGGTGGTCAGGGATGTATGCATAGAAAACATATGGATATGCGTGATGCGTAGTCAGAAAGGAAGAGGGAGAATTCGAGGGAACGTCAGCGGGGGACCAAGAAAGAGGTAATCACAGCAAAATGAGGATGAACAAGACATAAAAAAACATTTCGACATCGAAAGCAAAAAACAGCTAATAAACATCAAGATAATAAACATCAAAAAAGCACAACGACAACAATGGCACTAGGATCGATTAGGAAAAGGATATAGTTTTCATCAAAACGAAAACGTGGAGTCTAAACCAAAAAGAACAAAAAAAAAATCAAGCAAGAACGGGTATCTTCCTCGCTGACGAAGAACTGTCATCCACATTCTCCTTTTCATCCAGTTCCGCAACACTCAGCGCAGGACTAGCACCAATCCTCGCCTTCGACGCCTTCGTCCTCACCTGCGCCTGCTCACCCGCCACAGACGACACCCTCCGATGCAACACAGGTGTCGTCACCACCGCCCCCCTCGCAGACGAGGAGCGCGAAAGCGATGGAATGCGCCCTGTGGGCGTCGGAGTGCCAACCACAGAAGGCCGTGACTTGAGCGGTGGCGGACCCATTGCACCTTCTACTGAAGGTCGCACTTTCACACTGGAGGAAGAAGCCGACGCGTTGGTGGTAACGTTGACACGCGCACTCTTTCCTAGAGCGGCAATTCTCGCGGAAACGGGTTGGGGTGTCTCCACAAAGTTTATCCGCTCCTTTCTTGGCGCTGCAACATCGGTGCCGGAATCCGAGATGACAGACGGTGGTCGAGCGCCCGCGACAGGGGTCGCACTGAACACCGACGAGTCTCTTCGATGGATAGTCTTGGAAGGTTGAGCAGGTGTGCTTCCAGCAGTGCCACGAAGGCCCATTTTTCGTTTGACCTAACGAAAAAAAAAAAAAAAAAAAAAAAAAAAAAAAAAAAAAAAAAGTGAAAAAAAGGTAAGCATTTGAAAATTAAGAAAATGAAGCGATCGAAAAACGTACCAATTCCAACTCCTGTTGCTTCGAGTCCAGAGCGATATTTAACCCCTGCAGATCCTCCTTATCCAGAGAATGTTGTTTCGTCATCTGCACAATCTTGACTTCCTTATCAGCACTCTCCTGCTGCAGCGAATGGATCTGTCGCCTGAGACGCTCCACCTCCTCCTTGAGAACAGTAACACGGTCTCGTGAGGTCTTGAGCTCAACGTCCGCCTCCGCCTTCGCCCGGATAAGCTCATCCATACGCATCTTGGTCTGGTCTTGTTGACCAGTCACATCCTGAAGCGCTCTTGTCTGCTCACTGAGAAGATGTGAATGTTCGCGCTTGAGTTTGCTCATTTCTTCGCGGAGCTGCTCGACCTCGGATTCTCGTTCGACGACGCGGCGGGTATATTGGGCGATCTCTTCGTCCCGTTGCTGTAGGTTCTGCTCGAGACGAGTGATATTGTCGTTTGCAA
>Ga0307517_10010354_pt1 | contig 13063 bp, 21 predicted proteins | sample 23_EM_MG_FD_194515 | JGI IMG/M metagenome (GOLD analysis project Ga0307517, IMG submission 194515) | Populus trichocarpa ectomycorrhiza microbial communities from riparian zone in the Pacific Northwest, United States - 23_EM | ecosystem: Host-associated > Plants > Roots > Unclassified | place...
TTGTGTAGTGTGCACAAAGGGAAGAGACTGTGACAGCACCCGCCCACGCACGCTGGCGTGCTGAACGAAGTCGCATCGTGTAGAGATAAGGTGATTTGGAGACGGGTCGGAAAATCAAACTCCGCTAAGCGGCCTTGTGCCGGTGTGTGTATTTTGCCAGCATTCCCACAATTTGTGGTATCCGAACGGGCTCTTATACTTATATAACCCAACACGCCCTGTTCCTCTAGATCCTTGTCATTGTATCCATTGTAACAACTTACTTCTAGTGAAAATCGCCAAGAGCTGCAACTTTCCTGGTTGTCCTTGCTTATAACATTTCGTCGCTGAAAAACCTTGTGACGTTTGTCCCCTAAAAATAGAATATTTTTTAGGCGTCGACATTAGCAAAGTTTGTTATTTGTGAAAATAAAATAACAAACAATAAAAAATTGTTCGCCCTTTCTCGATGACTCTCACTCAGATACCAGACTCAAACTTGTCGACGTCGTCAAATTTAATACACTTACGCAACCGTGGCAAAAACTTGATAGTGATGACCGCTACAGCGAGTTTCATGCCAAGTTTTGGGGGAAGAGCATGGCTGATGAGGAGCGAGAATGGCTCAACTTGACGACCCAGCCCTCAGACCACTCGGACGACGACATGTCCATGGACGGTGGATACGGGGACACAGGCGTTGCAGATGTGGATATGGACGTGAGCGATAAATTCATTCCAGGTTGTTATGAACTTGACATCAGCCCAAACCCTGTTTCGGACGTCGAGACTATCTGGATCCGTGCTGATTATACTCGTATCTACGAGTACACGGAATCGAAATACGATCTCTGTTACAAACGCCGTAGGGCTCAAGGAGTTGTCATCACTTGCCAGCCCGGAGGCAGTGAGTGCGTTTCTCTATATCCTTTGGACACCCTTCTGATCATAGATGAAGGCAAGAGCGTGTCTTTAATATATGTGCTACGTCGACGCTGTGCCGAAAAGAAACCCGTATGATGGTATTGTAGGCTATATTTTTGTCGACGATGGCGTCTACAAAATGACTCCCGATTTTCATGACAACGAGTTCAAGATCTTCGTGTGGACCCTGGTCGACTCGGACCAGGCCCCGGACGGCGTTCCACCAGAACTTGTCCGGAATCGTACTCGTCTTTTTGTGATTTACGCTTCTCCAGACAGTTACCGTTGGAAACGCCTCCATAAGACTGTTGATGTTGTCACCGTGGTTATGAACCCTTGGACCTGGAGGGAGATGCTTCGAGTGTTCGTTTACTACACCTTACAATATTCGTCATACTGACCATATCATTTAAAGTCTGCCGATTCTCCTACCTGACTCAGAGTTCACGAATGCCGAGATCAAAAGAACATTCGAAGAGCTTGGACCGACACCACGCATCATCCGGCTTTTGAATGATCCCTTCGAGTTAGAACAGTACAAGCTAGCAGTTGATGTCGCTATTTCGGGGATCACCCCAGACGGGCTCAGGAAAATGGTCAGCGACGCCAGGTCATTGTCTCTGGATAAGAGCATATCCAACAAACTCGGTCTTGTCAGCCGAATCGAACGTGATATCTTGCCCAGTGCCCATACCGTATCACCGATTACAGAGTCGATCAAGTCAAGACTCGCCCTCCAGTTACGAATCGTCTCGAGGAACGAACAGATCGAACTTTACACCTTATTTTCAAAGTCCCCACAGACCAAGAAAATGTGCGGTACACTGTTCGAGGCAATAGGATTGTGTGTGGTTGCGGAAGGGCTCAATATCACCCTTTTGCCGATGGTCCGGCTCTCTCGAAGCTCGAACACCAAACCCCGGCAACGGTGGCATACAAGCCACGCACCGCTGCTCAACGAAACTCTGGAGGCCAAGCGCAAGGGAGCATTGCATCAGTCGCAGACAATAAAATTCCCCCCCACTACGGTCCAAGAATTCAAGGCCAATGAGATTCTGTCTCTTTTCGAGGGTGTTTTCTATATTCCGGTCTCAGAAATCCCAAGAAGCACACGACGCTTTCCTCCTCCTTAACGGCATCCTCACATCCTCCAGTTCACCGTCGGTCAGAAACATTCCATCAAACCGGGTTTCGTGGACTTCTTACAAAAGTGCCAACATGTTCCGCCGTTGGAGGAATGGAAGTTCGTGTTCCTCATCCTACCTTGTATAACATTGGTATGTCCAGAGCCAAAATCCGAGCTGCCTGGCCTGTGAAATCTCAATCCGTACTCAGCGGAGATAGATCCGCGACCATACCTGACACGCCTAACGAATTCGGCTGCGCATCACTCTTAGGTACGTATCCCTTCAAAGGCAATCTTGTGTACTTGGTTTTTGGGATGCGGTTTAACAGTACGAATGACAGCCATGATGTGTACTATGTCATGAAATAAGACAGTCAACCACTCTCATCATTGCTCCCGTCGCGACTCTCCAACCCCCTTCTCAGCCTCTCGCTTTCAACAGCATTCTTCTGACTAAAATTCGAACAACTCTCTAAATATCCCATTCCCTCCATTCAAATTCCACGTCTTTATGCGGGCCTGTTAGCTATTTATAGTCCTGATATACCACGACGACGACCCACCCTCGATCCGCGCTGCCCGCAATCCCAACGCACAAATCATCTCCGTGCTCAACGAATGTACTCGGCGCACAACGGCGCTCCCCTGCCAGATTCCAACTCTCCACGTCACAACTCTCCTCTCGTCGATGCATGTCTTCCTCTGAATGTCGCTACTCTCCTCGCAGCTGGCGCTGATCCCAACGGGATATTGCTATATTGCTCGCTGACCTGGACGAGTACTCGGTCCGCTTCATACGCGGAAGACAGAGTACAACATCTACAGCTATGTAATGTGTCGGTGCTAACATCCCCCAAACATCTCCTCTGACCCCTTCGAAATCGCCTCTCGGCGGAAGGGATTCTCCAGGTTTGGTCAGAGCATGATCTCCCCACTCTGCGCTTCCGATCTGGACCAGCCCGTACAGCGCTCGAGATAGCAGCCAGGATTGAAAATGTCCAGTTGTTCGACCAGGTTCGTGCTTCTGGCCTGGATGACTCGTGGTGGCTCCTCAATCCCACACCCGATCATCTCCCAGACACACCCACTCCGCTCTTTCCGCATCCTCTCCCAGAACCGACCTTTCCATCCGTACTCCCATCTTCTCCATCCACGTCCTCCATTTCTCCACAGCCCGCCTATATCTCCCTCTCCTTCAACGCCTCATATCTAATGCAAACACCCCTCATGTAACAACCGTTCTGGGCCACACTCTCCATCCTCTCATTAGTAACAGACCAACACATCAACATCTTCAGCGAAAAAATATTCCGGAGCATCCACGACGTACGCACCCTCGACACAAAATGCTGGCTTCCCATCGATTTCGGCATGCGTAACCCACATCGCACAAGTATCTTCACCTCTGCCTCATCCAACCTCCCTTTCTCGGACCACATATGACGAGGAAGATTCGCGCAGGCAGGAAGAAATGGTATTATGGTTGTGGCACACCGGTAAACAAGATGTATATCAAAACACACCCCTGCATTACCTTGCGTCGGACATGTGGCCGAATGAGGAGCTACTCAAGAAGGTGAGGGAACGGGAGGAAGGTGAGGCCGTGCGGAAGAGCCGGAATGAGCTTGGCTATACACCTGAGGACCTGTGTTCCGGAGAAATAGGAGTAATCGGGATCATTATCGTGGTCGAGAACTGGGGTCTTTGAAGCAGTCGATGGTTGTGGTATCACTGTCAAAGGAACCTTGCGACTTGGCCTCATCTTCTGAAATAAGAACTCCACAGCCCTCTTTCCCTCTGGCAGCTGGTAAACGCCCGCGTGAGGGAGGAATCGGTGAGTGGTAATCATGTGGGTTAATCGCCAGCTGTGCTGAAGTTCTGAAAGTCATCGTCAACGTTGTGTGTTACTGAACATGGAAGTGATAAGCATTTGGTTCCTCCTGCTGCCAAGAGTGACGACTCGCCATTCGGGGGCTGTGTTGGGACACGTTGGATGAGATAGAGCAGTTAACCGAGTAGCTGAACTGCTCTAATTAGCTGTCAAATCTGCAACAAATCTACCAACGAAGAGTTGCTCAGCCGAGTACGCAGTTCGGATGACTGCAAGATGGTGCGTAATCGGCTGATTTTCCGATTCACTCAGCTATCGCTATATATAATCCATTCATTCCGTCAGGTCAAGTTCCAACGATGGGAGCCCTTCGAACTCTTCTCTTCGTTGCACATGTCATTCCCATCGTCATCGCCTCAGAGGGTCCAAAGGTCACCCTCGACCATGGGGTATTCAGTGGAATTTCTGCTGGTTTGGTTGACAGGTTTCTAGGCATCCCTTTTGCAATGCCACCGTCCGTCTTTGTCGTGACTTCATGAAGGAAAGCTGAGCCATCTCTTCTAGCGTCGGCGACCTTCGCTTTAGGTTGCCGCAGGCAATCCCTCCCTACGCAGGAAACTACGATGCCACCAAATATGGTCTAGCTTGCCCTCAGCAAGTAGTGAGCGCCAACACCGCATCAGGAATTTCAAAGTCCATGGAAGAGGTCGTCCCCGAATTGGAAGATTGTAAGTCAAAATAACATATCTTAGTCAAGGCTATTCATGAACCCTACCGGCGTCAGGCCTTAAGATCAATGTTGTCAAACCTGCATCTGCCCAGCCAAATTCTAAGTTGCCAGTCGTCTTGGTAAGGATTTTTCTTTCCTACTCGTTTCAAATATGGCTCAGTCTTTTTTTGTTTCGTTAGTGGATCCATGGTGGTTTGTGGTTATTTCTACGCTCAGTCGATTTCTAACTTGCGAATGATAAATTTAGGTGGTTTCGAATTTGATAGTCCTGCGAAGTAAGAACTGAGGCCATTATATTGAAGCGATCAAGCTTACAAGTGACCTAGTTATGACGACACCGTGATAGTCACTCGTTCGATTAATATGGAAAGTCCTGTTCTCTACGTGAGCATAAGCTTCAGGTAGTTCGCCTTTCCTTGTATGATCCATCTCTCAAACTCATTTGACTTAGGCTTACAGGTAAAGACACTGTCACCAAGCCAGCGTCCTTTTCATAATAACTGTTGGCATAGCATTTGGATTCCTGGCCGGGAAGGAAGTCAAAGCAGCCAAAGTCGGAAATATTGGTCTGCATGATCGTACGTATAATTTAACATTGTCATGCGCCAGGTTCCTCATCGCAGACCAATAGAGCGTGAAGCCTTGAGATGGATCCGGAAATACATATCTCAATTCGGAGGTGATCCATCCAAAGTAACAATGTGAAGATTCATTTTCTTCCTAATCCGCCTCATGCTGAATGTCCAATCGCCAGCTTTGGTCAATCATCTGGAGCAATGTCTATTTCACTGCAAATGCTTGGGTTCGATGGAAATACGGATGGCCTATTCCGTGCAGCCTTTATGATGTCCGGTGGTCCCATAGCTGTCGGAGACATCACGATAGGACAAAAATATTATGACGCCCTCGTCGAGGACACCGGCTGTTCTCGTGCCAATGACACCCTTGCGTGTTTGCGAGATGTTCCCTACCCCAAGTTGAAAGGCGCAATCAACAAGTCTCCTGATCTGTTCTCTTATCAGGTAAACGGTGATTATCCAACCCTTCCGAACTCTGATTTGAATTCGTTATCAGTCCACAAATATGCCGTGGCTCCCTCGAGCGGATGGCGTTTTCCTTACGGACCATCCTCAAAAACTCGTACAGCAAAAGAAGATTGCCAACATCCCTTATATCATTGGTATAGCTTTATTCTGTGCTCCGCTTAATGATCTGATTTGACATATACAGGGACCTGCGATGATGAGGGAACTATTTTTTCTTTCTCGACTTTGAACGTCACGTAATTTCATTGCATTGTCTCAAGTGGCAGTACCCAAGCTGATACGCTTTACTTGATCCTCTTCAGGACGGATGCTCAATTCAGAGAATGGGTCCAGACCGTTTACATCCCTGGCACATCGGATGCAGAGATCGAGCGCCTCATGAAGCTGTACCCCTCCGACGTCACACAGGGCTCTCCATTCGATACTAGGCTGGACAACGCTTTTACTCCTCAATTCAAGCGCATTTCCGCCTTCCAAGGTGATGTGGTTTTCCACGGGCCGAGAAGGTGGATGGTTGAGAACAAAGTTACCACCGATGTCTGGGTTTATGGCATGTCGATTCCCCTCTTCCGATTCCGAAGATTTCACTCATTTTTGGTCAACACAGTCAGTAAACGTTCCAAAACCTTGCCATTATTCGGCTCTGTGAGTATTTTCTTTCATTATTGTATTCATCAGCCTGCCAGACTACTAAGCAACTTGAATCTCAGCTTCATGGCTCAGATCTCCTTGAATTGTTCGGCGTAGGCGAACTTGGAGAAGCTCTCATTCGTTTTGCCACCAATCTCAACCCCAACTCGCAATCCCTCTCCTGGCCAAAATTTGATTCTGGTTCTCGGAATGTTCTCTCTTTCATTGACTCCATGCCCCGTGTGGATATCTCTCAGGACAATTATAGAGAGGAGGCTATGAAATATTTGATGCAGGTCACTTTGGCTCATCCAATTTGAAGGACTTTTCATTGTATGTTACGTTGCGACTCGACCTTTTGTATGATTCTTGTTGATTACGGACTGGATGTTTGGAGAACGCATGTCATGAAAATGAGGGGTGATAAGTGGCTTAGTCTCAAGATGTACACTGACTCGAGGAAGGTCTTAGGCCTGCAACTTCGCCACACATATTTTCGGGTCTCATGACTTAAACCGTGCAAATTCTATATCTGCCTATACGGCTACCGTTGCGGCATACCCTGACATACCATGGCTTTTCAACTCTGTACCACACTAGTAATTTAATGTGCCAACCATGGCCCTTGATATAGGAATATGCAGTACACTTCATTACTGTAAGTAACAAAAGGCCATATTATTATAATGGTCGGTTCTCACATGCTCGAAAGTATGAACGTTTCCCGACCCGATTCAAAAATGAATCTCATCGAGTGTATCATAGTCCAATGGTTCTAATGGCACTGATCAAACGACTAGCAGAATGACCCAAAGTTTTAAAATAAGCGTCCCTTCCCCTCTTCTCCTGCTGTCTTTCATCTTCAGTCATGTCAAAGTACTTTTGTTACTTCTCGGGTTCACTTAAATAAATAATGTTAGGAACGTCAATCACTAAACATACACTGAAACACATACCTAAACCGTCGACTGAGACTACGATTCGATACTATGTATTGCTTTTTCCCCCAGCAAGTCCAGAAACAGCATCAGCTGGTCACGCTGTCAACTCTGGTGATGCGGGACAGGCAGCGTTGGCCTGCCTGTACCGAATTCTGCTAGACTCTCTGCGAATATTAAGATGATAATATGACCAAGTTTTTACCTGGAAGACTTCGATGTTGATGGCGTTGCCGCACGAGAGCACAGTTGACGATGACTCCGGTCCTCCTGGAGACGTGCTTGTCGACGGTCTGAAGATGTTACTATGAGGGTTATCAATGCATTGGCAAATGCGGATTGAATCCAAGACGCCACGAGCGGCTGGAGGGGACACTTTCTATCAACGCATATCATTGTAAAAAATCGCTCGTAGAATCCTGAAATGTTAAGAGTTGTTCAAGATCAACGGCCCGGTCCCCCGGAGAAATTGGTGACTGTTGACACGTCCGTGACATGCTTCTAGTTGTATGGCCACCCCGAAAGCTCAACAGCAAGACGCACTTCCGTTTTCTGGCCTCGATGAGTTGGGCTTTTGTCATGTCATTTCTGGACCCCGGATATTCTTGAGTATACACATTAATAAGAAGAAGCGGAGGGCAAAGTATGGGTCCATCACCAAACGTTCGTTTTTGCTATTATTTTTTTGTGAATAGTCCAATGTGTTCATCATGTCTTTAGACAACTACCTGGCTGGCCACACAAAAAAGTCTTTGCGTATTGGAGCTAAGCACATCACGGACTTGAAAGCATTCGTGGATGACCTACCTGTTGAATTACAGCTTCTTGTAAGAACAACTCATGAGACTTTCAATATCATAATAACACCGGCAGGTCCTGGAGCACCTGCATCCAATCGATTTATACCACTTTTCCCAGATTTCCAGATACTTCCGTCAAATTGTAATGGATCCTGCTGTTCTACCAGTCTGGAAGGCAGCTTTTATGCGACATCCAGATTTACCTACACCGCCTCCTGGTGTAAAGGAGTTACAGTGGGCATTTATGATTTTTGGACCGGCTATATGTAATGTATGTCTGTGTGATTGCGCCCAACCTTCGATACTCCTTACCTCATGGAACAGGTGTGCGGGAAATATGGTGCCGAAATTTATTTTAGTTTTCAGAAATGGTTCTGTGAACCCTGCCTGGTCTGCTTCGTTTGATGGTCTTGCTCCTGCCGATGCTTACTGCATTGGATATCAGGAGGCTCAAACACTTCCTCATTGGGAATTCAGGGGCGAATCGAAAACGCAAATCCCATCGAACCATGTCATATGGAGATTGATTCCCTACACTGTTCGATACGGTGAGTAAAACTCTACCCCTCTCTCTTTCGTTATCCTTGGTCTGACTAACCTAGATAACCCATCATATGCCAACCGTATTGCATCGTTTTTGAAAACAGATTTCTCCATCATGTGGAAGAAATTACTGTTGATGCGTATTCTGGATATGAACGGTCTCAGCTTGCTCTCTCCCTTGTATGCAGACTATGTATCCGCACGCAAAGCTTATATCCAGAAACTGAATAAAGTGAGTTATTCTCTTCTGGTCGCTGGATGGGATTGATAGTAATTGATTATAGAGTGCCAAAAAATCCAACAATTGGGCTGACCGTATCTTTTGTCAACTTGCAAAAGAGCATGATGATCTTGACTATCAGTTGGCCGCAAAGTAACCAGTCTTGTTCTTTTGAATCAAAACCCTCGCTCATCCTGTGTGGCAGATGCAAAACGCGTCTAATAGCTCTGGGCTATGATGAGCGGGACATTGGATCGGGATTTTATTCCATTCGACAACTACTTCTCGAAAAAGCAATACACCGCTTAACGCGGAGAGGTAACGTCTACATTAAAAACTATGTGTACCTTTACTCATTCTATCTAGTGTTTCGCGAAATCAAACCAAGTATTGTGGTTTTGTTAAAGAAGTGCCAAGCTAAAAGGATAGAAGATGAACGTCGGAGACTTCTCTTGCAAATTTATCGAGATTATCTCAAAGCTAGGTCCCCGAACGAATGGCCACACCTCCCAGATATCGATTCTGGAAATATTCTGGAAACCAAGCTATTTAAAAGGCTTCTCGGGCAGCCCTTAGACGAGAGTGTGAATATTTTTCCTGGTAATGTGGTACCTTTCTTCCCCGAATTCATTGAAGAATGGACCAAGGCACGCCGAGAGACATTTGCGGACATCCTCCCAAAAGATGCGGACGAAACTTTGGAAGCCAGGGTCCAAAGACTGGAGCTCGTCCGGTCGGTAGTGATTTGCAAAATGTGTGCTGATTCATCTTCATCCGGTCGTCCGCTCGTTGGGTGGAAGAGTATTTGCCGCCATCAACACCATTCTAAAGGATTTCGGAGATACGTGATTAACCAGCATGCAGTTGCTGCAGCGACTTCCTTGGTTTCTTGTGTTGGATTGGATCCCTTGACAACCACAGCGGACGATATGAATCGTCGCGACGATAGGTTTATGTGCGGGAACTGTAGTCTAGAGGTCCGTCACGGGCGTCTATCCAGGCGTGTGTTCACTTGGTTAGAATGTGTATGTTGCTTTTTATTTTCTTCCCTACTTTGTCACTAATATCCACACAGCTCGAACATGGGATCGAAAACGATGGTGATGCGGGGCACGCTCAACCAGTTTGGCTTCCCCTCAGTCTGGATGCGGCTCAATTTGTGCGTGCATGTGAGAAGCCTTATCCTGATCCGTCGATTTCTGTCTGGCGTTGTAATCATTGCGCCCATCATTTTGAGAAGCAAGTACTGCGAGTACATGCTATGGATCATGTCAAGGCAGTGTACGTCGGTTTTTCCTTGTTTACTCGTTCAACAATGACACTTGGTTATACAAGTCACCTCATCAAAATACCAGCAATCGGTGTGGACATTGTTGCTGACCCGAGGAAACCAATTTTACAACGTCGTGAAGCGTTCCGCCTATCCTTTGACCCTGCGTATGACCATATCTGTAAACATTGTTCAGATACTATGCCGATGTTGAAGAAGTTATGGGAGAAGTCCATTTTGATGAAACATCTGATAAAGAGGTGGGTGCATATATAAATCTCTCAACTAGTTTCTAGTTTGTGACAATCCATTGCAAGGCACCGTATCCCTGAACCTGCAGAACATGTTGACTGGGAAGCAGTACCGATAATCGCACTTTCTGCGGCACCAGTGCCGACATAGGTACTTATGATTGTATCTGAATACTTATGCTTTTTCGTTACTCTTCATATTCTAGGGCTGTGCACCGCGCATTTCGCAAAGGCATCGTAATTGACACCGTGGCCATGGATAACGAAGTGCCTTCTCTACGCGTGCAGATTAAGAAAGCCAAACGCGAAGCAGGGGGTTATTTCCAAACGCTATCCGTCCGAGCTGAGAAGGTGTCTCAACAAGTGGGCGACGAGTTTCTGAATCAATCCTTATTTCCTCTTTCGTCAACCGCAGAAACCATTGACGCTGCTTGCATCTGCGAAGACGTCACAGTCTTGTTCCAAATGACAGTCTCTCCATCCCACAGCTCAACCTCAAAGGCATCACCAAACTCATCGACGAATTGCTGGCCTCTGCAAAGAAACGGATATGTATTGTCTTCGTCGTCCCTGATCATGAAACATGCCGCAAGCCTTACAAACGTCAAACTATTGTCATCCCTCATGGAGTAAATAAAGGTGTGAGTGACCCGGTGGTGGCATACAAGCAATATGTATATTACCGTCCACTAAACGAACTCTGACTTGTTTTTATCCTCATTGCTGAATGCAAGCTATAATCTTACCAGTATTTCCTCGACAATCAATTGTCACACCCGTATAGTTATTCTATAACTTCCCTTCTAGAAAGTGGCTGACACGAATGCCATGTCAGAATGCGGATCCTTGCGGACTATCTTTGTCCAGACCTTATAGATGATTCACTTTAAGCTGGTTAAGCCGCCTTGATTCCGTTCTCTTGTCATCCGGCAGTCTTTTTAACTGGGTGCAGGGCGAAAGGTAAGACCCGCAAGTTTACCTTCTGGTACAGGTGTCAGCCAAATATTACATATTAACTCTGGCAGTTAGTGCTGCGACTCGACGCTCAAACGTGGCGCCAAATCTCAATTCCCACCCATCATCATTATCTGCAGGACAAACCATGCCTGCTAGTATCTCGACACGACTTGACGAGCAGGAGTTTTTGGAGTTGGCCGACTGCTATTACATTGCCCCACGACATGCGATGGCTGACAATGCCTCTCGCACAGGATCCACGACCACGATTTCGACAAACAATACCTGCCTTGGGCGTCGTATCACGACCGTGACGCCGTCCACTTTTAAAGAATGCGGGCTTGCAAGTGGCGAAATGGATGACTTCCATCAATATGACATTGTCGAAGGACAGACCCTCTCTCATATCGTTATCGATCCCCAAGATTCGCTGAAAACCCCGACTTCAATGTCACTCGAATCCTGTCCAGATGATATGCAGACCTTTCGCAAGGCAACAGGACATGATGACCTTGGGAAACCTAAAGTTGGTTCTCTCAATACTGTACCTCCACGAATACAAATGCAGCAAATCGATCCTGCTGTTCGATCACACCCTTCTTTCCCTACTAATTTTTCTCGATCGATTTCAACGACATCCTTGACGCATGGAACATGCTTCAGCATCATTTGCATTCCAAGATGGAAGGGGTCTGGCAGGGGCTTTCGCCCGAGAAAACCCAAAAAAAATCAAGCTACCCAATCCATCGACCTTGTAACAAGAGAAACTTCAGGTCCCATTCCGATTCGATCCTTCGACGCCTGCCAACTCGGCGAGGAGTATTTGGTGTCGCTTCCATCGCGAGGATTGGCCAGCGCGAGCTCCCTTGGACTCGATTATGATTACCAACATGCGGTCGAGGTCTTGGTAAATGGATCTGTTGTTGGACCATAGTAGAAACACTAAATATTATTAACCTCTTTTGTTCCACGGTAGTTAGTTGGGCACAGACTTCTTGAATTACATAAATATGTAATTATTCTTGGAGGGCACGGATATCATTGATGAAATATACACATTCGATCGTCGAAGACAACAAATTAGATCCAATAACTACAGTAGAGAAAACCTGAGTGGGACTCTGGCCTCGCTTGGCGTTCAGAGGAGCAGTCGCCGAGAAGAGAGGTTTTGGACTTGAGGGTTGCGCCGCATACCCATTGTCACCGCTGCCAGGTTGAGAAGGCCCTGGGCGGTAACCGTCATTATTAGCCTGTGATTGAGGTTGCTGCTGCGCAGTCTGAGAAACAGGATTATCTAAAAGTTGGTATCGGGGCATGTGTGCCATTGCTGCAGGATCTACACCACCGTAGTTTTGCGGTGGAAGCTTGTGGAAGATTATCTTGGCTCAATGACTCGAGAAGGGGACTGGCTTTTGAGTGGGTAAACCCCTATCCGATCGGATAAATAATAACATCTTCACGGGTTCACTTACATGGCAAACTACGACGAAATGACTGAGATATGAGGCAAAGAATGTGCCAGCCCACGACGATCCGCCCATCAAAAATTGCCAATTTTGGCCAAAAAATCAACCCTGTGTTCCGCGCTAAATAGGTCAGGAACCTCAATCATTACAGCCCTTTGCAGATAGCTTGGCGGTCAATGGAATCACTCGCGTTTCGTAAACAACAGAAAATAAACCCTATATTAGGGTATCTACGAAAGTCCAAGATGAGTCGGCAGGGGAGATGTACATTGAGCACATTGTAACTCACTGAAGGAAGGACAGGGGAACACCTTAGGGGCAGCCCAAGGCTCTGACATGCCCAGAAATGTTT
>Ga0307517_10010355_pt1 | contig 13062 bp, 17 predicted proteins | sample 23_EM_MG_FD_194515 | JGI IMG/M metagenome (GOLD analysis project Ga0307517, IMG submission 194515) | Populus trichocarpa ectomycorrhiza microbial communities from riparian zone in the Pacific Northwest, United States - 23_EM | ecosystem: Host-associated > Plants > Roots > Unclassified | place...
CCGACACTGGATGGGAACCCCAAGCGGTTTATTCCCATCTCGACCGCTTGGAACACGAAATAGCCAACCCGGCAGGCATACCCATCCTGCGCGTTTCTTCCGGGAACATACGGAAAGACGCGCTCGATCCCGATCACCGATTCGCTTCCATGCCACTCTACGTCCTCAACAAGGACGGCAAGCCAGGAATGACCAGGAGGCAATGCACAGTTATCTGCACCAGCTCCCCTCGTTGATTGACGTGATGGTCAGCGTGATCGACGAGGAGGCACACATTGGAACTGCGGCATGAACTGATCGAGGGTCGGGCCGAGCTGCCCCGGGTGGGCGCCGTTGTCCCCGCTCGGGGAGTCCACCCCCCGTACATCGTCGTGAACGCGTACGACGATGAGATCGAAGCGGCTACCGCGTACTTGCGAGACCTGGCGCTAAACGACTGCAGTCCGCTGACGGTGCGCAGTTACGGGTACGGCTTGCTGCGATGGTTCCGGCTGCTGTGGCTGCTGGGGGTCGCCTGGGAGAAGGCGACCGAGGCTGAGGTCGCGGTGCTGGCGGGGTGGCTGCGGACGGCCTCGAATCCGCAGCGTCAGCGGACTCGGCCGGGCGGAAACGCGCCGGGATCGGTGAATCTTAGGACCGGCAAGCCGACGCTCCGTGCCGGATACGCGCCCAGGACGATCAACCGTGCGTTGTCGGTGGTCAGCGGCTTCTACGGGTTCCACGCCCATCAGGGCAACGGTCCGGTGGTCAACCCTGTCCCCATCTCGCCGCAGCGCCGGCGTGCCCTTGCGCACCGCAGTCCGTTGGAGCCGCGGGCGGTCGTGGGCCGGGCTCGGCTGCGGCAGAAGGTGTCCGACAGGCCGCCCCGTTCGATTCCCGACCGTCTGTGGGATGAGCTGTTCGATCGCATGGGCTGTGAGCGTGACCGCGCCCTGCTGGAGTTCCACGTCTCCAGCGGCGCCCGCGCGGTCGAACTGCTCGGGGTGGGGGTGAACGACATCGACTGGGCCGGCCAGCGGATCTACGTGATTTCCAAGGGCACCCGGGAGAGGGAAGCGGTGCCGGCCTCGCCGCAGGCGTTCGTCCGACTGGCCCGGTATCTCGACGAAGCGGGCACGCCGTCACGGGGCGAGTCCGTTTGGCGGACCCGTCGCGGGAGCGATCGCCCCCTGTCCTACTGGGCGATGCGCCGAATCATGCAGCGGGCGAACGAGTTGCTGGGCACGAACTGGACCCTGCACGATCTTCGGCACACGGCGGCGTCCCGGATGGCCAACGGCGGGAAGCTCACCCCCGTCGAGGTCCAGGCGATCATGCGGCACGCCAACATCCAGACCACCAGCCGCTACCTGACCGCGCGGGTGGAGGAGATGTTCGACAAGCTCGCGGAGCACTACAGCACGCCGCGGCCAGCGACGAGCTACCCCACCGGGTACTCCGCGGATGACATCAAGGCGGTGTTCGGTGGCTAGGTCCAGCACGACCACCGGTGTCAGCCGCCGGCACGGGCCCACCGTGGAGGGACTCACCTTCCCCAGCCGGTTCGTGGGCGGTCCGATGAAGCCGCAGCCGGCGGTCTCGGATCCCCCGCCGCGACCGCAAGGAGAACTCTCTGCCGCCTCGATCAACCACATCTCCAAGCTGGCCTTCGATGTCTGGGAGGACGCTTCAACGGTCACCCGGCACCAGCGAAGCCAGGCCACCCGCGGGATCCTTCAGTACCTGTCCACTCACCCGGGCCAAACCTGGCAGGAGCGGTGGGATGCCAGCCCACTGGGCAAGGGGCTGATCAAGGCGAACAGTCTCGGTGCCCGCAGGACGACCGGCCTCGCGGTCACCCCCGGTGTCCGCACGCTGTTCTGCCTCCGCGTCGTCCAGCCCACGATGCTCGCCTTCCGGCAGAACCAGCTGAACAACTTCACGCCCCTGTTCATCTCCGCGCAGAACGACCCACTGCTGATCACCTTCGAAGAGCACATCGCCGCACAGGAGCTGCGGCTCAAGCATCAGCGGGAGGCCGTGCTCGACATGTGCACCCTCCTGACCTACCAGGGCGTCGCGCTGGAGGACGTCACGCCGGAGTCGATCCTCCAGTACGCGCACGACAACCGGCTGGCCCGCTGCCGTCTCCAGCCCGGGCAACCGGCCTCAAACCGCCTGTTCGGGCATGGGATGTGGACGGCCCTGATCGCGATGGGGCGGTTCCCGGCCTCCACGCCGACGACCATGCGGGCGGCGATGATGCGCGGCCAGCGGACCATCGAGGAGCTCGTCGATCAGTACGGGATCCGCGACCAGGCCGTCCGCGGCCTGCTGATCGACTACTTCGGCCGGCGCCGAGCGGATCTCGACTACTCCAGCCTGAAGCAGCTCGCGCTCCTGCTGGTCAAGCACTTCTGGGTGAAGATCGAGCAACTCAACCCCGGCCAGCAGGGCCTTCGGATTGCACCGGACCTCTACACGCGCTGGCGCGAGACGATCCGTCTCAAGGACGACGGCACCCACCGGCGGGGCCAGGACGACATCGTCATCTCAGTCCGCAGCTTCTACTACGACCTGCACACCTGGGCTGCTGCTGAACCCGAACGCTGGGCGGCCTGGGTCGCACCGTGTCCCGTCCCGCCTGGTGAATTCCATGGCCTGGGCGTCCGCCGACGGAAGGGAACCGAACGCTCCGCGGACCGCACCCGACAGCGCCAGCCCCTCCTACCCGTCCTGGTCGACCACGTCGAGTCCCGCTACGACCACGCCCGGCTCCTGCTCGAACGCGCCGACCAAGCCGCCGACGGGGAGGAGTTCACCTTCGCCGACAACGCCTACCGCCGGGTAATCAGCGAATCGGACCAGAAGAGGCTCCGGCACGGCGATGCCGTTCCCACCCGCGTGCTGGACCTGGACTCCGGCCAGCTAAGGCACATCGGCACGGAGGAGGAAGCCGCCTTCTGGGACTGGGCCGCAGTCGAGACCTTGCGGCACTCCGGCGTGCGCATCGAGGAGCTGTGCGAGCTGACCCACCTCAGCATCCGCCAGTATCAGCGCGCGAACGGCGAGGTCATCGCCCTGCTCATCATCGAACCGTCCAAGACCGACCGCGAGCGCGTCATTCCGATGTCGGCCGAGCTGTTCCACGTCATCGCCTCGATCATCCGGCGCCACGGCCGGCGAGGAAAGCCGATTCCGCTGGTCAGCCGCTACGACCCACACGACAAGGTCTGGAGTGCGCCGATGCCCTTCCTCTTCCAGCGCCAGAACGGAGCGATCGGGTCGAAGATCTTCAACCCCGGCACCATCCAGCAGATGATCAGCCGGCGGTGCGAGGCCCTGGCCGAGACCCATCCCGGGTTCCGTGGGCTGAAGTTCACCCCGCACGACTTCCGGAGGATCTTCGCCACCGAGTTGGTTAACAGCGGCCTGCCCATCCACATCGGCGCCGCGCTGCTGGGTCACCTCAGCATCCAGACCACCCGCGGCTACGTCGCCGTCTTCGACGAGGACGTGATCCGCCACTACCAGGCCCATCTCCACCAAAGGCGCCAGGTCCGGCCCTCGGAGGAGTACCGGGACGCGACAGAGCAGGAGTGGACCGAGTTCGAGGAGCACTTCGATCGCCGCAAGGTCGAGCTCGGCTCCTGCGGACGCCCCTACGGCACCCCCTGCCAACACGAGCACGCCTGCTTCTCTGAACTACATTCGCTTGGTTGAGGGTCTGATCGGCACGTACTGTCAAGTGACGACTTCCACGGAAGCGGGTCGGGGGAACGGCATCATTTCCCATCCCAAGGGCCAGTCCGGATCTCGTTGCTCTGCGGCCTCGACCTCAAGGCGCCGGGGAACACGCCATGTCCACCATCGAGCACCTTCTTCGGGGCGGTCAGGCCATGGAATCGTCGCGCGGCGATAGCGAACATCGATGCAATCGAGTTCCGGTTGCCTGATCGCGCGAACACGTGAGGGCAGCAACGACCAGACTCCCGCGAGTGCGTTCCGGCACGAGAGATCGTTGTCGAGCTCCGGCGCGCACCACGAGTAGCCCTCCTCCACCTCGTCCACCAAAGCGCTCCACTGTGCGAGGAGGGAGTTGATGGAGTGGGCTTGTGCTCCACCTCCGGTGCTGGTGACACGGGCGAGGGCTGCCCTGACGGCGCCGTACTCTTCAGCGCTCAGAGCGATTTCGTCCGTGTGGCTGTCTGCCGGATCCATGCGGCGACTCCTGCTGAACTTGATGGGACGGCGCGGGTGAACTCACCTTTTGTCGGAGCTGATTGTCGCGCTCAGAGTGCGTAAGGCGTCGTCGTATTGGTGGCGGTCGAAATGGAACGGACCGAACGCCGTGTAGTCGCGTGTTCTGCGGTGGGGCTGCTCGAAAGCATCCCAGGTCACGAGGTCGGCTGTCGCGGTGATGCGGACCATGAGCGGCCAGCATCCCCACTCGCCGCATTCACAACCCAGAACCGGTGTCTTCGGCCCCATCGCGTTGGTGGACCGTCCGAGGAAGTGCTCCAGCATCGGGCCGAAGTGGAAGAACTCCGGGATCAGACCGCCGTAGGCGTCGCCTGCGGGCTGCATCCCGGCCGCGATCTCGAACCCGTCGATCAGCGCGGTGAGTGGTGCTCCGTCGATGCGGGGGACGATCACGAGCGGGCCGCCGTCGCCACGGTGCCGGCAGTCGAACCCCAGCTACATCGACTGCGCGAACCAGTACGCGGACGCTGGCGTCGACCTGGGCGCCGAGCCCATCGTCGGTCTCGGCTCGGTGTGCCGGCGCCAGGCCACGGGCGAGATCGGCGCCATCGTCAGCACCTTCGCCGACCGCGGCTGGCTCCTTCATGGCTTCGGGGTTAAGAGCGCCGGGATCACCAAGTACGGGCACCTGCTGGCCTCCGCCGACTCCCTGGCCTGGTCCACCGGCGCACGCCGCTCGCCCCGCCTGCCCGGCTGCACCCACCGCGCCGAGAAGTGCCAGAACTGCCAGCAGTACGCGCTGCGCTGGCGCTCCCGCGTGATCGGCACGCTGCCCGGCTGGCGTCAGCTCTCCCTGCTCGACGGCGCCGCCGGGGAATCGCCCGCCGCCTGGTCGGCGGGGCCGTCCCGGGCACCTCCGTGTCGTCCGCACCCCCAGGCGATCGCGATCGGCCTTCTTCCGTCGGACGGATTGCCCCCGGACGACACCCCGAACCACTGCGAACAAGGAGAACCGGAATGCGCCGCACCCCGCCCCAGGGACGCACGGCATGACGCAGATCTCTGTCGTCTGCCGGCACCTGCACGGCGACGGCTCGCCATGCGAGCACCGATGGGCCAAGACGCGCCCCGCCAGGGCCGCCGCCGAGGGCTGTACAGGCTGGGTCAGTTACCTCGCTGTCTGCACGGCCCCGGATTGCGGCTGGCAGGAGGCGGGACCCTCCCCTGCATCGGCCGCTGTGGGCTGGGACCACCTGCTCGGCCACCGGTCGATGTGACGGGACGAGTTCAGGAGTCAACCCCCTCGGGCGATACAATCGTGATAGAATTATTCATGTCGGAAGGGTTGGCCCCCGGACGACAGCCCGAACCACTCCAGCGAGGAGACGCGGAATGCCCTGCACCGTGAACATCCTCCCGCCGCCATCCGGCGGCCCGACCAGCACGCACGTCTTCTGCGGCATCGGCGGCGACACCGAGGGCTTCAAGGAAGCCGGTTTCGATCCCCGCCTGGCGCTCAACCACTCGCCCGTCGCGGTCGCATCCCACATGCTCAACTTCCCCGACTGCGATCACGACACCGCGGACATCAACAACTACGACATGCGCGCCCTGCCCAAGACCGACGTTCTGGTCGGCTCCCCCATCTGCAAGGAGGGCAGCCCGGCCGGCGGGAACCCCACCCCGAAGACCCAGCCGAAATTGGGCGAGCAGGAGAAGTACACCCCCGCCGCCACCTGGGAGCGCACCCGGGCCACCGCCTACGACCTGCTGCGCCACCGAGGTGCACCACTACGACGCCGTGGTCTGGGAGAACGTCGTGGACTTCGCGACCCGCTGGCCGCTGTTCGGCTGGTGGCTCAAGGGCTGGGATGAGCTCGGCTACGTCCCGCACGTGGTCAGCGCGAACGCCGCGCACCTGGGCGGCGGCCCGGACAGCAAGACCCCCCGCGCGCGCCAGAGCCGCGACCGGCTCCTGGGCGTGATGGTCCGCAAGGGCATCACGCCGCCTGACCTGCGGGTCCGTCCCGAGTGCATCTGCGCCGAATGCGGGCCGGTTCTGGGCATCCAGCACTGGCGCAACCCCCGCGGCCGCAAGAACCCCCGGAAGATCGGCCGCTGCGGCGTGCAGTACGACTTCGTCTGCCCCAATCGGTCGTGCGGCCACCGGATCGTCACGCCGGTCACCGACCCCGTGGCCGGTGTCATCGACTGGGACCGGACGGGCCAGCGGATCGGCGACGGCAAGCCGAAGCGGAAGAAGTTCACGCCGTACCCGGATTCCACCCTCGCCCTGATCCAGGCCGCCCTCGACCGGCACCCTCACCTGCAGCACCTTGACGACCCGGGCCCCGGCCAGCACCTGATCGTGCACATCGGTCGGGACACCGCGCCGCGCACCACGGCGGCCCCGCTCACCACGGTCGCGTGCACACCGCACCACGCCCTCATCCGGCCGGCTGCCCGGGTCGAGGACCGCACGCTGCGGATGCTCCAACCCAGCGAGACGGCCTAGGTGCAGCGGTTCCCCGCCACGTACGCCATCACCGGCACCCAGGAGCAGTACATCCAGATCGGCAACGCGGTCCCCGTCAACGCGGCCCACTGGCTCGCTGAGCGTCTCCTGCCCAGCTTGGCCGCCTGAGCACCCGTCTTCACCCCAGCCACCGGCGGCGGTTGGCCCCGCCGCCGGTGGCCCTTCTCCCAGACCACAACCCGAGCAAGGAGCCTGTCCATGGCCCGCAGCGTCGAGATCCACGCGCCCGCTTCCACGTCCCTTCTCCAGACCCAGCAGCCTTCGATTCCCGGCCCGCGTCGCCTTCGCACCGCCGACTGGGAGGCACCGGGCATGAGCCGCCCGACCAGTACTCATCTGTTCTGCGGAGGCTGCGGTGACCTGCTGGCGTTCCAGGAGGCCGGCTTCGACCCAGTCTTCGGCGCCAACCATGAGCCCACCGCCATCGCCACGCTGAGGACGAACTTCCCCGGCGTGCGGCGGCTGCGCTGCGACATCAACAACCTCGATTTCCGCCGCATCCCCCGCTCGCAGGTCCTGGCGGGCTCGCCCATCTGCAAGGAGGCCAGCCCCGCCGGCGGCAACGCCACGCCCAAGCAGCGGCCCGAGCTGGAGGACGCAGCCGGGGACGACGACCAGGCGCCGCCTCCGCAGTGGTCGCGCACCCGCGCCACGGCCTGGGATCTCATCCGGGCGGCCGAGATCCACGACTACGACGTGGTCTGCGGGGAGAACGTCGTGGACTTCGCCACGCGCTGGAACCCCTTCAACGCCTGGCTGAACGTCTGGGACGCCCTCGGCTATAACCCCCAGATCGCCTCGGTCAACACCGCGCACCTGTCCGGCCCCGACAACGAGGCCGCACCCCAGCACCGGCAGCGCATCCTGTTCGTCTTCACCAAGAAGGGCCTGCCCCTGCCCGACCTCCAGGTTCGCCCCGATTCCTGGTGCCCCGAGTGCGGCCCCGTGCAGGGGTCCAGGTCTGGAGCAAGCGGTTCGACAAGCCCGGGGTACGCAAGGTCGGCAGGTACGGCAAACAGTACTGGTACGTGTGCCCCACCGTGCGGTGCCATCGGACGGTCGAGCCGGTGACCCGATCGATCCGCGAACACATCGACCTCAGCCTGCCCGGGCGGCAGTTCGCCGACGGGAAGCCGACCAAGAAGTTCACCCCGTACGCGCCGGAGACCCGCCGCAAGGTCGGCATCGGCCTCCGGCGGTTCGACGACCAGCCGTTCCTGGTCGTCATGCGCAACCACTGCACGGTGCAGTCGCTGGACGAGCCGATCGGCGCGATCACCGCCGAAGGCAATCACCACATGCTGGTCAAGCCGGGCCGGACCATCGACGACTGCGAGGTCCAGATGATCAGTCTCCGTACCAAGGCCCGCGCCCAGCGGTTCCCCGACCGCCACGTCTTCCAGGGCGAGACCGCCGGCGACCTGACCCGGCAGGTCGGCAACGCCGTCCCGGTCAACGTCGCGTACTGGCTGGCCCAGCGCCTGCTGCCGAGTCTCAACTGAACACCGGGCCCCCTGTTGAGAGGGCTCTGCTGGGGGCCACGGCGACGTGCCGCGGCCCCCAGCCGCCCGGATCACCCCACCACGGATATAAATGGTGTAGAGTTCTTCATGTCGACCGCGGATGGTCCCGCGCGCGGCGCCCGAACCCGACCCTGCTGTGCCGGCATCACCACCGTCGGCACCGACCAAGGAGAGAACTGATGATCCCCGCCGGCCGCACCCCCCTCGGTACCGCCGACATCGCCGAGCGCAAGGGCACCAAGGTCCTGTCGCGCACCGACGCCGAGCTGCTGCCCGCGCCGATCAGCCGGCCCGGCGCCCGGACCCGCATCTGGGACGCCAAGCAGGTCGAGGCTCACCTCGCCGGCCAGCAGGTCCCCGAGCTGGCCGTCCAGGAGTCCCCGGAGGACCTGCTGGACCGTGAGGAGGCCCGGCACGAGCTCCAGAACGTCATCAAGCCCGAGGCCTGGCGTGCCTACGTCGCCCACGGCCACGCACCCGCACCCGACACGATGGTGTGCGGGGTCGCGCACTGGAAGCGGAGCACCATCCGCGACTGGGACGCCAACCGGCCCGGCGCAGGCGCCGGCGGCGGCCGCCCCAAGGGCAGCAAGGACACAACGCCGCGCACTCCCGAGACCGACAAGCGGCTCGCCCGCGCCAAGGCCCGCAAGGTGCGCGTGGCCCAGATGCTCGCCGACAGCGACGGCAAGGTGACCGCGGCCGAGGTCGCCGCCGACCTGGACATCACCGAGCGCCAGGCGCTGCGCATCCTCAAAGCGGTCCGCGACGCCGTCAAGTGACCGCCGAGTCTGCCGTTTGAGTCCCGCGTCGCGACTTTGGCCGTTCGGGCACTGCAGCGCCGGAACGACAGCTACCGGCAGCCCGGAGCGGGGATGGAAGTCTCATGGGGGAAGACAACCACGCATCATCGGATCAGCGATCCGCGCAAGACTCGCGATTGTGGGAGCACGCGCTCCACGAGAACGGCATGGTCTTTCAACGAGGAAACCTGTTCCTGGTAGCTCAATCGCTACTTGCCGTCGCGTACAGCACCATCCTCGCCGGATCTGATCACCAACTCCAAGGGGCTTCCGGGAGCCGAATCATCGCCGCGTTCGGGCTCGCACTCGCAGCCACCTGGGCGTATGTCGGACACCGGCATCTCTGCTACTGCGAGCTCATACGTGAGCGGGCCCGCGCTCGGCTACCCGAATACGCTGAGACACGAGCGGCATGGAGCCGAAGGGGGCCAGATTCGCTTGCACTCATCACATATGTCCTGCCGGCTCTCGCCGGCATTATGTGGATCTTCCTGCTCATAGAGATCTGATCGAGCCTCGGAACTCAGAGGTCCACCGATCACGCCAAGTGGCGCGAGGGTGCCGGCCGCGTTATCGCCGCCCTGCGGTGCATTCCAAGCGCTACCGCCGTGGTGTCGCTGCTGAGCTCGCGGAGCGGCACGACGAGCCGGCCTAGAAGAGTTCGAGCGTCAAGCGGACCAGCCGACGGTGAGCCTCTGCAGCTCCTTAACGAGGTGGGTGGCGCGGACGAGCGGTGGTGGGACTTCTAGGGGGTGGCTGAGCCAGTCGGCCGATGCGGTGCCGTAGTCGGTGCAAGGCATCAGTATTTGGTGTCCGGAGGAGAGCACGGACACCCCTGGCAGGTCGATTCCGGCGCAGGACCCGGGCGCTACGAGCACGTAGAGCACGCCTCGGATGTGGTCGGCGAGTACGGGATAGCCGCGTCTTCTGGACAGACGCATCCGGTCGAGCGCTTCCAGGCCTACGGCCAGGGGTGTGATGGCTACGGCGTCCCACTGCCAGCCGCACGGCGCCCACCGCGTCGGGTCGCCGGCCTTCTTCCAGGACTCGCGCCGTGCGGCGTCCGGGGTGGCCAGGGAGGACCAGGTGGCGGCGGGGATGTCCGCGGGGCTGTTCACCGGCATCGCGGTTCGCACGCCCACAAGGACGTGGGCCGGGTCAGGAGGCCTGCGCCGGTGCAGAACATGCCGAGCGGCCGGTCGATGACCAGTTCGGCTCCGCACAACGCGCAGCACCAGCGACCGGGAAGGCGACCGGCCACAACCAGTCGGAGCTGACCGCCTTCTACGCGGGACTGCTCGCGCAGAGCGGGCACCTCGCCGACGGGGAGCGGTACCACGACGCGTGGCCCTCTGCTTGCTCTGGGGTGATCCTGTCCAGGTTTGGCTGGTCGGGGTCCGCGTCCGGCGACCGGGGGCCCAGCACGATTTCCAGGGCCGTGTGCAGGGCGTCGGTGTCGGTGTGCAGGCGTCCGCGCAGCGGGGAGATCAGCCAGTACGGCCCTGGTGGGAGTTCCTTGGTGTTGGGCGGCAGGACGACGTGGTTCGTCTCGCCCAGGGCGGTGGACTGGGGCAGGTGCCAGGTCCTGGTGGTGCCGGGCGGGACGAGGAAGTACAGGGACCGGGCGCCGGGTTCGACGGCGATCGCGCCCGGTGGGCACGCGAGAGCGTTGAGCGTCTGCAGGCCGATGAATCTGGGCATGCGTACCGCGTCCCAGGTTCGGCCCGCCGCGACGATGCGTGTGCCGGCAACGCTCGGCACCTCATCGTGGATGGCGTTCATGGTGCGTGGCCTGCTTCCCACTGTTCGGTCTCCTGGTGTCGGGACCGTATGGGGATATCGGCGCTGTAACCCGAGCTGAGAGTTCGGGTGTGCTGTCAGTGCGGGCGCGTCACAGCAGCTGGAGCCGTTCGGCCAGGGCGGTCGCCTGCCGGCGGTAGGTGGGCCGGGAGCGCTGGACGAGGGAGACGACCAGGGTGCGGGCGAGCGGGCTGCGCTGGAGGTCCTCGGGCGCGAGGTCTTCGAGCTCCAGGAGGTGGACCAGGACGGCGGCGTCCTCTCGGCGCAGGTCGTAGCAGCGGGCGACTTCGAGACCGAAGGTGAACTGCCGTTCGATGGAGGGCAGCAGGGTGATGTCAACCTGGTCGGCCAGGCGCAGGCCTTCCACGGCGTCGCCATCGTGCATCTCCACCGAGACGGCGTGCAGTTCGGTATTGGTGGGACCGAACACCGTCCACATGACGTTGCCCTCCCCGGCCTGCTCGGCGAGCGGAGTCACGCGCCCGGTGAGCCGATCGCGAGCGGCCCAAGCCCGCCGGGTACGCGCCTCAGCAACGACGGCGACCAGCTCCAGCGCGCCGCGCAATGCCACTGCTTCTGGGGTGTCGAGGGTGCGGTGGAGGTCGTCGGCCGCAGCCAGTGCGACGTCCTGGGCGTCGGCTTCGTCTCCGGGCTGCGCGAGCAGGACGTGACCGAGGTTCCATCGGGCAGCGGCGATCCGCAGAGGATCGTCGGCGTCCTCCGCGGCCCGCAGCGCCCGGTCGGCCACCATCAAGGACAGCTCCAGGCGGCCGCCCCTGCGGCAGTAGGAGCGCAGCAGCCCGTACAGGTCGGCGGCCACGCGCAGGACGTCGCGGCGCTCGGCTGGGTCGGTGCCGTACCGGCGGACACGGACGGATGCCTCGACGTCCGCGATGAGGGCGGCCAGGACGGCGTCTGCGTCGGTCCAGCGGGTGGGGGAGGTCTGCCAGAGCCGCCAGACCTCTTCGACGCGCTCGCGCAGGGCGGCAGTGGTGAGCGGGCAGTTGGGTGCCGGTCGGTGTCCCAGCAGCGCGCGGACGACGTCGGACCCCGCCGAAGCGGGCACCTCCACCACCGGCGCGGGCGCGTCATCGCCGAGCAGCGCACCAACGGGGACCTGGAACTGGGCGGCGAGTTTGGCCAGCACCTCGGGTGAGGGGGTCTTCAGGCCTCGCTCGATCTGGGAGAGGTAGTCCTCGGTGATGCCGGCCAGGCCCGCGATGACGGCCTGGGTGCGGCCGAGCCGGACGCGGTGGTGGCGGATGCGGCCGCCGATGGGGAGTGTGGGCAGGTCCATCCCGGCCCTCCCTGCCTTCGGGGTGAGTTCCAGCGTAGGGGCCAGCCGGACGCGGGCAGTTGGCAATGCACCAACGTGTGACACGGTGATCCCGGCACGGGCCGGCGGATACGGGAGGCAACGCGGTGAGGCTGGTTCTCTGGGACATCGACCACACGCTGATCGCCACCCGCGGCGTGGGGCGGGAGCTGTTCGGCGAGTGCTTCGAACGGGTCACCGGCCGCGTCATGCAGGAGCAGGCGCTGGTCGACGGGATGACGGAGCCCGTCATCTTCCGCGAGACCGCCAAGCTGCACGGCATCGACAGCGACCGGGCCATGTTCGAGGCCTTCGCCCGCTGCTCCGCCCAGCAGCATCGGGTACGCGCCGCCGAGCTGCGCGAGCGTGGTCATGCGCTGCCCGGGGCCGCGGCCGCGCTGAAAGCCGTGGCCGGCCTGGACGGCGTGGTGCAGAGCGTCGTCACGGGCAACACCCGCGCCGTCGCTGAGGTCAAGCTCGCCGTGTTCGGGCTCGACACGCACATTGCCTTCCCGTACGGCGGGTACGGAGAGGACCACGACGACCGCGCCGAACTCGTACGCATCGCGATCAGACGCACCAGCCAGGCCCTGGGCACGACGATCAACGCGTCCGACGTGCTACTGATCGGTGACACTCCCTCCGACGTCGCCGCCGGCCTCGCCAACCAGGTATCGGTACTCGCCGTCGCCTCCGGCCGGTCTACCGTCGCAAATCTCCAGCTCGCGGGTGCGACCGAAACGATCCCTGACCTACGAGATCTGTCACCGCTCCTCAGAAGGCTCGGTATCCCCTGAGCCAAAACGACCTCCGCTCGTTGCGACGCCCCCGAGCAGCAGGGCCTCGCCAACCCGTCCGCGACCGCGGACGGGTCCCGACCAGAGCAGTTCGCCTCTCACACGT
>Ga0307517_10010356_pt1 | contig 13061 bp, 11 predicted proteins | sample 23_EM_MG_FD_194515 | JGI IMG/M metagenome (GOLD analysis project Ga0307517, IMG submission 194515) | Populus trichocarpa ectomycorrhiza microbial communities from riparian zone in the Pacific Northwest, United States - 23_EM | ecosystem: Host-associated > Plants > Roots > Unclassified | place...
ATGATATACTCACACCTGACTATTGAGAATCTCACAATTCATAAAATTATGCCTTTTTGTGTGAAAAGATCGGCCGATCAATACAACTAGATCCAACTGGTTAAGGTAGAATATTGGAGTTCGACCATATCATGTTTCTGAAGCGTAACATGATTAAATAATGTTATTCTACCAAAAAAAATTTTTGAAACGGTGTTATTATGTTAAATTTTTAAGTTTATTTTATTAATTTTTTTTTAAATAATTTCTATGATTTTATAATGTTATGGACGAAGATATATGGAACGTTTGGGAACGCGGCTGCAGCTGCGTTCCCAAAAAAATAATTTTTTTTTTTTACTAAAATTTAATATGGTTTGTATGTTTTGGATCGTTTTGATGTGCTGATGTCAAATGATTTTTAAAAAATAAAAAAACATTATTGGCATATATTTTGGTACGAAAAGTTATTTGAAAAGTACCCGCAATCACACTGCCAAACACGCTCATACGGTGGTTACAGAGGTCAGGGTGGTAAATTGTTTTTTTTTTTTTTTTAAGGATCAGGGTTGCCGAAGTAGTTGCTGACATGGAATAAGTTGATGACATGACATATGAAGTTAGAAAATAACCAATAAAATATCCTTATTTACCATAAAATTTCTAGTGTATTTTTCATTAAACCTAATCAAACAAAACACAAAAAAACAAGCAATACCCAACATTTTCTTACCCTCCTAGGAAGTCACAAAGACTATGCAAGTTGAAGTCCCATACACCTGTGCCTCTGGCCTCCTACTAGTTTGATCAAACTGTACGAAGAGAAAACACCACTGCCTATTTCTTCCTTCCCGCACACCTTATACCCTCTCGGAATCACACTCTTGACACCCTCTGCTTACCACCCACGCTAGGCTACTGCTCCTTTCTTTCCAGGGTTTTTGTTTTTCTCCTGAACCTTCATGTAATTATGAGAAAGTCATCTTTTCACCGCACCACTACCCGGCGCAACCCATCTCCACCCCGCCACCACCGTCCTCCCTTCACCACCACCACCAACAACAACAATTTTCCCACAACAAGAAACGCCCGTAGGACTTCCCCTAACTTCATAATCCACCTTCACCTGGACCCCACGCTCGCACCTTCCAACAAAAGACCAGACCCCAACACTGTAAACTCTGTAATCTCCCAATGCAACCCAACACCACCACCTGACCGTATCATATTACCGACAACCACTACCACCAAGACAAAACTAACTGCTTCCTTGCATTTTCAGGAATGGTCCCACACGCTGAATTTTATGACAACCTTATGGGAACTCCGTCTTCGGGGAGCCCACAGTTTCAGTCCAAAGCTGCAATCATACATCCTCTTACCTTCTGATACCGAGGAGTTGAAAAGGAATTTAACGAAGAAGTTTAGTGATTATCTTAAAGGACTCATTAAGGGTGTGGGTAGTAATGTTAATGATGATGAAAATGTGGTTGGGAGATGGCAGGCGAAAGTGAGTGAAAAAAGCGATGAGATTGCGCAGTTGATGAAGTTGCTTAAGGGGAGGAATAGAATGATGGGTTTTAGTGAGTTGAATGAGAGGAAAAAAGGGTTGATGGCGGAAAGGGACTTGATCGTGAAGAGATTGGAGGAATTTAGGGCTTCCATGAAGTGTATTTTGAAGTATATTGAAGGAGGAAGGGAGGAGGAAGGGGAAAGGGGTTTAGAAGTGTTTGTGTTTGATGGGGAGATTGATTGGGAAAGGATTCATAGATTGGTTTTGAGGGAAATTAGGAGGTTGGTTGATGGGTTGCCTATTTATGCTTATAGGCAGCAGATTTTGGAGAAGATTCACAGCAAGCAGGTGTGGTTTTTAGTTGTTATTTCTCTGTTTAGTAAGTAGAATGATGTTTGGATTGTTTTGCTAAATGGTTAAATGCTCCTGGAGTAACGTGGAAAATGTGGGAAATAATGGATTTTGAATTTTGTCTTTTGAATAAACGTGGAGGGGAATTGGGGATTTGATTGTTTATTTGTGATTTATGTTGCAGATTTTAAGTTGTTAGATTGTGGCTTTATAATAAGTACGTGTGGTAGCTGCTTGTTTTTAGGATTAATTGTTTTTTACCTGCATTGTTGTATACAGCATGCAAGGTTGCTACTTTGTGCATGATGAATGTTATACCATGTGTTCTTGATCATTTGTTAGTTTCTTTGTTCTTGATTGGCACATTACAATTGAGAGCAGACAGTAAGAAAGGTTTCTTTGCTGTGAAGTTGTGTTATTTTTTGGTTATTGTTGTTCATTTAATTCTTTTGGGCGTTCATAATTTGAGCTTGCTTTTTGACTCTTCCTTTCACTATAAACCCAGCGAGTATGCTGCTTGAATCTGCTTATGGTTTTTGTTCTAACCACTGCTCGTGTTGTGCAGGTAATGGTTTTGGTTGGGGAGACTGGTTCGGGGAAGAGTACACAGTTGGTTCAATTCCTTACTGATTCAGGAATACCTGGCAAGGAGTCCATTGTATGTACTCAGCCACGCAAGATTGCAGCCATCTCACTTGCTGATAGAGTCAATGAAGAAAGTAGGGGGTGCTATGAAAATAGTTCAGTCGTGAGTTATCCAACATTTTCATCCGCACAGCAGTTTGGTTCCAAAGTCATATTCATGACTGACCACTGTTTACTGCAGCACTACATGAATGATACCACTTTGTCTGGGATATCATGCATCATTGTTGATGAGGCTCATGAAAGAAGCTTGAACACTGATCTTCTTTTGGCATTGATTAGAGGCTTACTTTGTGAGAGACCTGATTTAAGGCTAGTGATAATGTCAGCAACAGCTGATGCAAAGCAGCTGTCAGATTATTTTTATGGTTGTGAAATCTTTCATGTTGAGGGAAGAAACTTTCCAGTAGAAGTCAGATACACTCCTTCCTCTGAGGAAACTGCTTCTGGTATTGTTTCTCCATATGTATATGACACTTTGAGGATAACGACAGAGATTCATAAACAGGAGAGTGAAGGCACCATTCTTGCCTTTTTGACTTCTCAGATGGAAGTAGAATGGGCTTGTGAGAAATTTGATGCTGCCTCTGCTGTTGCATTAGCCTTGCATGGAAAGCTTCCTTTCGAAGAGCAATCTCGTGTTTTCCAAGATTTTGATGGGAAAAGAAAAGTTATATTTGCCACTAATCTCGCAGAGACATCACTTACAATTCCTGGGGTCAAGTATGTGGTTGACTCTGGCTTGGCCAAAGAGAGTAAGTTTGAAGCAGCTACGGGCATGAATGTGCTTAGAGTGTGCAGGATCAGCCAGAGTTCTGCTAAACAGAGAGCTGGTCGTGCTGGGAGAACGGTACCTGGAATATGCTATAGACTCTACACAGAATCTGACTTTGAGTCGATGTCTCCCAATCAAGAACCTGAGATTCGCAGAGTTCATCTTGGTGTTGCTGTTCTGAGGATGCTTGCTTTGGGAATTAAGAATGTACAGGAGTTTGATTTTGTTGATGCACCTAGCACCAAAGCAATTGATATGGCCATTAGGAATCTTGTTCAGTTAGGTGCCATTACACTGAAAGGTGGCATCTGTGAACTAACTGAGGAAGGTCGCTACATGGTTAAAATGGGCATTGAGCCTCGGCTCGGTAAGATCATTATCAGCAGCTTTCATTATCGCTTAGGTAAGGAGGGCCTTGTTCTTGCTGCTGTAATGGCAAATGCCAGTAGCATATTTTGCAGAGTTGGTAGTCAGGATGATAAGCAAAAGGCTGATTGTCTTAAGGTGCAGTTTTGCCATCGCAGTGGTGACCTCTTTACTGTGCTCTCTGTGTACAAAGAGTGGGAGGCTTTGCCTCAAGACAGGAGAAATAAATGGTGTTGGGAAAACAGCATCAATGCCAAATCCATGAGGAGATGCCAAGACACGGTCAAGGAATTGGAATTTTGCCTTGAAAAGGAACTCACTGTTATTATTCCGTCATATTGGAATTGGAATCCTAATAAGTCTACCGAGCATGATAAATATTTGAAAAAGATAATACTCTCAGCCCTTGCAGAAAATGTAGCCATGCACTCTGGACACGATCGACTTGGTTATGAAGTGGCATTGACCGGGCAGCACATTCAGCTGCATCCTTCATGTTCGCTGCTAGTATTTGGTGAAAAACCAAATTGGGTTGTCTTTGGTGAACTCCTCTCAATATCTAATGATTATTTGGTTTGTGTAACTGCTTTTGACTTTGAATCATTGTCTACGCTTTGCCCCCCTCCCTTGTTTGATGCCCTTAAGATGGAAAGCCAGAAGTTGCAAGTGAAGGTGTTGACCAGTTTTGGCAGTTCCCTGCTCAAAAGGTTTTGTGGTAAATCTAACAGCAATCTGCAGTCTCTTGTAACTTGTGTTCGGATTGCCTGTATGGATGAAAGGATTGGTGTTGAGGTACATGTTGATCAGAATGAAATTCTGTTATTTGCAACAGCAGAGGACATGCAGAAGGTGTCCAGCCTTGTAAGTGAAGCTTTGGAGTGTGAGCGAAAATGGTTGCATAATGAATGCATGGAGAAATTTTTGTATCTTGGAGCTGATTTGTCACCCATGGCACTTTTTGGAGCAGGAGCTGAGATTAAGTATTTGGAACTAGAAAAGAGATGTTTGACTGTCAATGTATTTTTTTCTAATGCAAATACAATTGATGATAAGGAGGTTTTGATGTTTCTTGAGGAATATACATCTGGTACTGTTTGTTCTGTTCACAAGTCTGTCGGAAGTGGACAAGAGGGTGATGAGAAGGAAAAGTGGGGCCAAATAACATTTCTCTCTCCTGATTCTGCCAGAAAAGCTGCCCAGCTGAATGAAGTTGAATTCAAAGGCTCCAAGCTGAAGGTAGTTCCATCACAAACAATCATTGGAGGCAATCACAAAATGTTTTCATTTCCTGCTGTTAAAGCAAAAATTGTTTGGCCTCGTAAAGTCAGTAAGGGGCTTGCCATTGTCAAATGTTATGTTCATGATGTTGATTTCATGATTTGTGATTTCTCTAACCTGGAAATTGGAGGAAGGTATGTTCGGTGTTCAGCTGGTAGGTGTGTGGACTCGATTGTTGTCAGTGGATTTAGTAAAGAACTTTCTGAAGCTGATATTTTACGTGCATTGAGGAGTGCCACAAACAGGAGAATCCTAGATTTCTTCATAGTAAGGGGAGACGCTGTTGAAAATCCTCCATTGGGTGCTTGTGAAAAAGCACTTTTAAGAGAGATATCCCCCTTTATGCCTAAAAGGAATCCCCAAACTAGCTGCTGCAGAGTCCAAGTCTTTCCACCTGAATTAAAGGATGCTTTTATGAAGGCTTTCATTACCTTTGATGGAAGATTGCACTTGGAAGCAGCAAGAGCTTTAGAGCATATGGAAGGGAAAGTATTACCTGGGTGCCATTCATGGCAGAAAATTAAGTGCGAGCAGATGTTTCATAGCTTGATATCCTGCTCAGCTAGTATCTATGTTGCAATCAAGAAGCAACTGGATTCTTTGCTTGCAAGCTTCAGTCGTGTAAAGGGTACTTTCAGTGGTTTAACTTTTCTCCTTTTACATTTTGTGAAATTTTGTTACTTATTCTGTGATTGCAGTCATGAAACCCTTACAGTTTATTTTCCAAAATTTTCTTTGTTCCCCTTTTCTTTTCAGAAGGTGTTTTTTATAGGTGCAGCCTTGCAGGATGGAATATTTTACAGTTTCTTTCTTTTCTTTTCCCGATGTGGTTGCATAATCTATTTTACTATTATTGCAATCTGATCTTGTTTTTCTCGTCCCCTTTCTTGTACTTACTGGGATGTTAAAAAAAAAAATGCTACTCATAAGCCTTGATATGTATGAATACGCATGAGCTACTTTGACCACTCTCAGACAATGGTTGTCTGTTTGTCAACTTCTTGACGATAGTGATCAATTATGATTAAGGGTCCTTTTTTCAAATGTCATAAATTGATGTCTTGAAGCATGCTCAAGTTTGTTCTCATGATTACTAAGTTTGTTCCACAATTAAGTATTCAATACATGAATCTTTAATACAATTTTTCCATGAAATTCAGTCTGACCACTTTGTGTACCATTTTCCCACATATCTAGTTAGGAACTTGATTTATTTTCTTATTTCAAATTTGTCTTGACACTCTAGATTGGAGATATAATCCTTCAGAATTGGTTGGATCCCTATGCTATTGTTGTTGTTGGTGATTGACTGTCCCTCAGTTTATGTGCTCTTTGATCATCTTCCAATCTGTTGGTGGTTATAATAAAAGTAGTCTCCTCGTAATTTTTCAAATTTGTTTTGAATATTATGTAAATCATGTGCTCCTAGCAAGTTCTGAACATTTACTTCATATGCAGCTTGTATGGTTGTACAACTGATTTTATAGGCTTTGCTGGTTGATTAATGGCATATTATGTGGATTTGCTTGATCTCTGTTTGAAAATCATTTACCTAGAGGCATGTATTGTATCATTCACAGGTGCAGAATGCAGTCTAGACAGGAATGAAAATGGTTCCTATCGAGTGAAAATATCTGCTAATGCTACAAAAACTGTTGCAGAGCTAAGAAGACCTCTGGAAGAGCTTATGAGAGGACAGACCATAAACCATCCAAGCCTCACTCCAACTATTCTACAGCATCTGTTCTCTGGTCAAGGTATCAATCTGATGAAGTCAATACAGAGAGAGACCGGTACCTACATTCACTTTGACAGGCGCAACTTCAATCTTAAGATTTTTGGTCGTCCAGACAAGATTGCTCCAGCGCAGCAGAAATTTATTCAATTACTTCTGGCCAATCATGAAAGCAAGCAACTCGAGATCCACCTCAGAGGTGGAGATCTGCCCCCAGACTTGATGAAGGAAGTAGTTAAGAGGTTTGGGCCAGATCTTCATGGTCTCAAAGAGAAGGTACCTGGGGCAGATCTTACACTTAGCACCCGTCACCATGTTATCTCTGTTCATGGTGACAAAGAACTAAAGCAAAACGTGGAAGAAATAATTTTTGAGATGGCGCAAATGGGTTATGATTCAGCTGAGAGGCTTGATGGTGGAGATGCCTGCCCTGTTTGTTTGTGTGAAGTTGAGGATGCTTACCGGCTTGAAAGCTGCGGACATTTGTTTTGTCGAATGTGCTTGGTGGAGCAACTTGAATCAGCATTGAAAAACTTGGATAGTTTCCCAATATGCTGCGCCCATGGGAGCTGCAGGGCTCCCATATTGCTGACAGACTTGAGGTCTCTCTTGTCGAGTGACAAGTTAGAGGAACTCTTTAGGGCTTCTTTGGGGTCATTTGTAGCATCAAGTGGGGGAACCTACCGGTTTTGCCCATCTCCTGACTGCCCTTCAGTTTATAGAGTTGCTGATCCTGTCACAGGTGGTGACCCATTTGTCTGCGGGGCTTGTTTTGCGGAGACTTGTACCAGGTGCCACTTGGATTATCATCCATACCTCTCGTGTAAGAAATACATGGAGTTCAAGGAAGATCCTGATTTATCACTAAAGGACTGGTGCAAAGGAAAAGAGAATGTGAAAAGCTGTCCTGTCTGTGGATATACAATCGAGAAAGGGGAAGGTTGCAACCATGTCGAGTGCAAGTGCGGCGGGCATGTCTGCTGGGTCTGTCTAGAGTCTTATAATAACAGCGAGGACTGCTATAACCATTTGAGGTCAATGCACGGGGGCATAGCTTGATTTTTAACTACTTTCTTCTCCGGTTGTCTTTGTAAATATACTCAAATGTATATATAGGAAATAGGATTGCATATACTCTACTGTATTTATAGGATGTACGATTATAAATATAAACAAGTAGGATCATTCAGGATAACTTATATTTTCTGCTGAGCTGCTGTACATGCTTTTGGTTATTTCCAGTATAGCCTGCACTCGGTAATCTACTGCCGCCATTTATTAGTAGTTTGTTGTGTGTGATCTGGGAGGGAATTAGCCCATGCCCACATCCAAGTGATTTATGGCGTTCCTGAGCTCATGCTTTTAGCTATTGTGTGAGGCTTGTCAGTTATCAGTTTGCAGTATTTGTTTTCTCCTCCTGTTTTGTGTCCTATTGGTGCTTACTGCTATTTCCTAAGCCTTCGCCGTGGTGAGACGCTGTTTATGCCTTGTTTCTTATTAGTACATTGGTCCAATCCATAATATAAGGTTGCAAAATTAAAAACAGAATCAGGATTCAGGAGTGAAAGGGGAGGGAAAGAAAACAGAGAGAAATTAAGGTTATTATAATTAATTCAGGCTTCGTAATTATGATTTCCAGCATTGGTTGTTCAAGAGTTTTTTAGGCAACAACATGTAAAATGTGTTCTTCAACGAGCTTATATATACACATATCCTTCTCTATCATGCAATTTTCAAAATGTTTCTAGTAATTTTTTCAACAAGCTCTCAGAAGGTGAGACAGATAAGTAAGGAAGATCTCATAAGAAATAACAGCAACCAAAGGCAAGTCCTAAACCAACAATGCCCATACAAAATGTCAAAGCCACACAAATCCAAGACTCCCTGCTCCCATCACAAAGAGCCTCTTCTTCTTCTGAATGGTCTTTCGCCTCCTTTGATCTACCACAACCACAACACAATTTCTTTTCTTGCTGTTGACGTTCTGTTTGTGCCTTCAAAACTTGAAACTCAAGCAGCCTCACCCATTGACGATAAACAAATAACTGAAAGGACTCATGCAACAAAGCTTTGGCAACACAATCCCTCTCCTTAACCAAACTTGCAGCCTTCCTCTCAGCTTCCCTTGCTCTTGTCTGTGACAACCTTAATGCCTTCAGAAGCTCCAACTTCTCATAATTCTCACCACCAGAACCACTATACACATCAAAATCATCACGATCATGTTCCCTTCTCGTCATGCTAAAACCTCTATTCATCGATGATATGACAGTCCTATCTGACCAAGAAAAAACCTTCAATGGTGGAGGCAGATCACAATTCTGCAATAAGTCAGTACCAGAATTTGGAGAAAGCAAGGGACCCAACCACATATCATTCTCTTTCACAGCTCTAGAATCCATCTTCTGGTTGTTTGTTGCCGGCCATCCAGCCATTTCTTAGACTATTTTGCTTAGAGAGCTTCTGATGAGAATTTTTTAAAGAAATGGCAATATAAGACGTGAAAGAAAGAAACGAGGGGTTGGTGAAGGAATACGTAGGTGACAGGTGGATTAAGTGAGACGTAAGAAATGAGGTTATCTAGAATATCTAACCATTTTTCTACGTTAATAAAAACTGTACATGTTACATTATCTATATTTTAAGATAGTGTTTCTTTATTATTTTAAGATAGAAACATATATATATATATATATATATATATATATATATATATATATATTATAATAAAAATATTTTATTTTATATTTTTGTCTTTTAAAATAAATATTTTTCTATTTCTTCTATATTTATTTATTTTTATTTTAGAACACTAGTAAAATTAAAAGAAAAACCTAAGACATGTAAAAAGTAATGTATACAAGTCATGATTTATTATGACTTGAAATAGTAAAATTATATTTTTTCTTTTTTAAAGAAAATCCAATGACTTACACTCAAGGTTATTATTGTTTTTTCATAATGTCTATTAAGCATTATAAAATTGGTTGGGGTAGTTAGGGTTTTTTAAATTTTTTTGAACCGTGTGATTACTTTTATAAAAGCAAAAAAATATTTAACTTGGATCCACGATTTTTTGATAAAAAATTTCACATTTAACAAAATAGTAAAATGATTTTATTTCCTTTAAAATCAAAACTTGTTTATCTTGCCGGTTTATTTGTATCTTTTTTTTTTTTGATTATTCTATAAGAGTAATTTGATATTTTAATAAATATATATAAAAAAAATGTTTTGTGCATGCATTTAATATGTCATCAAGTAAGCCCCTTGCCATGTTTGAGCAGTGCATGTGGTGAAATTCTCTCTCGTTGTTTTTTTTTCCTTTTTTCTCTTTAATTTTGGTGTCTAACCTTTCAAAATTTCACAGAAATCTTTCAAATTTTTTTTCTTTAGATTTGGTCCATATTCTTTCAATTTTTTTTAATTTGAATTATCTTATAGAAGTGAAATATGTTTTTAATTTCATCCTCCTTTATTTTTTTAGTTTGTCAGATTTGTTTATTATTTGTTTATTGCTATTTAATTTATTTGAAATCATTTTTAAAATTCATTTTTTCACAATATTCTCATCCTTCATCTTTTATTGCTATTTTTTTTATTTGACAAAGTTTTTGAATTGATATTTTTTTTATTTCACCCTTCAACATTAAATTGAACTTTTTGATTGAGTTTAGGTCTAGAATTTAACGAGTTGCGAATTTGAAAGATTAATCCTGGTTTTTTTAAAAAAAACTCATCTTTTTTTTCCAGTTTAGTCCTTTAATATTTGATTTAATTAGAGGTTGGGCTCCATTAATTTTTTTATTTGTTTTATACACCCAAAAACATTATCATATAAAATAAAAATTATTTAATATAATTAATTATTTTGAATAATTACTTTTATTCTTTGTTTTAACACAATTCAACAATAAATAAAGTTTAATAATTGCATTCAGATAGTATTTAACGGATACTCTGTTGTTCCAGGAACAAATTTCACACACAAGCTTTGATAAACCTAGGTGTTTTACACGAGTTCTCTTGTGTGTCCTATGCACGTTACATAACATTTTACAGCCTATTTATATCTACATGGAAGCTTACAATATTTTTTTGAAGTTAAACTTTTATTTTTTAGGCTCTTTAAAATTAGTTTTTCTTGTAAAACAGAGTTTGCTCATCTACAGATTTCTGGGCCGAACTATATATTAGAGAAACCACCCTCGTTGAGCCCATTGAATTTAGCCCCATGATTAAAGTTTACGCGTAAATGACTTGAAAGATCTACTCGGGCAACTACAGACCGAGTAAATGCCTCTATGATGGAAAGCGAAAAGTGCCAGATTACTGGTGAAATGGAACCACAAGTCTCCATTATTAGTGATGTGCATTTAATTGTGGTAATTTGAAAAAAATAAAATCCAATCTTTTTTCCTGAAAAACAAACTCTGCCTAATTCAATACCATACATTATTGTAGTCAATCAACTACGCCAATCTCTTCTTCCTTATTTTACACACACCTAAGATGCAGATGCATATCTATCCCTGTTTCCTGAGTCTTCTGTCCTGTTTCTGTGAAAAAATGGAGTTTGATCGCAGAGAACTACTAAGCTCAAAGAAGAGCTTAATTGCAAATTATAAGACCCGTTTGGAAATAAGTGTCGAACATCATGATCTTCCACCAAAACAACCAACGATATTTTCTCCTCCACTTCCTGAAGACCTGAATCAAAACCATGTCAGCAAAACCAGCACGACCATCATGGCCTGTGTATTTGGTGGTTCACTTCTTCTGGGCATCCTATGCATAGTTTCAAGACTTTACTACAACAGGCGAATAAATTCCAGAAGGTCGAGAAGTCTACCAGTAGTTTTTGGTACCCAAGAAGCTTTTCTTGATGAAGATCAAGGACCAGAAAACAACCGCCACATATGGTACATCAACTTCTTCGGTCTCCAACAATCTGTGATCGATTCAATAACAGTCTTCAAGTATAAGAAAGATGAAGGGCTGATTGATGGTACCGAGTGCTCCGTTTGCTTGACTGAATTTCAAGAAGATGAGAGTCTGAGACTATTACCAAAGTGCAGTCATGCTTTTCACACACCTTGTATTGATACGTGGTTAAGAACACACAAGAACTGCCCTCTCTGTCGTTCCCCTATAGTATCCGATAATTTTGTTGCTCAAGTTGCTGTACCGGTGCCTACTACGAGTGATATGAGTTCAAGGGAAGAACCCCAGATGGAAATTTCTGAGAATAGCACTCCTACTGGACTACGAAGCAGTAACCAGGCAGGAGAAGAAGGAAGCAGTGAGGTGAGAAATGGAGAAGAAACAATCTGCGGATTGCCAATTGAAGATAATACAAGTGCTGGAAATTCAAGCTTTTGTTCGAACCACTCTATTTCCAGGAATCCTCGGATACGAAGTGATTTAGTGGACAATAAGCTGGTGGTGGTAGAATCAGAAATGCAAACTCTGAGGAGGTCTGTGTCATTGGATTTCTCCGCCGCTTCGGCAGTTTATAATGTGGTGGCTAATGTTGTTCCTGGTAAATGTCATGCAAACTCAGACAGTCTATTAGTCCAACCAAAGCAACCGAAAACGAAGAATGTTGCCAAGCGAGGAAGTAGTGGAAACTTGGGCTTTCACAAGCTAATGAAAAATTCTTCAAAAGGGCGTTCACTACAGAAAGGGCCTATTTCAATGAAAAGATCTTTTTCAACTAGTGGGAAATCCTTGTCATCCAGATGTAGCAGAAGCCAGAACACGATCCGCTCTTTCTAAGGCACAAGTTCTGATTTGCAGAATCAAGGAGCCTAGACATATGTGAAATATGCATATCTTGTTTTAATTTCGCACCGAGTTAAGAGTATATAAAACCATAAAGTGAAGTCTTGTATAATTAAGGACACTAGGAAGTCTTCATCTGAGACGAAGTAGTTGTGTAACTATATACATGTTTGCTGTTGTTCTGGTGGTTTTGGCAGTCAGATTCCTGCTGGTCAAGTTTTTGGAAGCTCCATTCCTGGAAGCCTTTTTGGTTTTTGGAAGCTCCATTTGAAAAATTTAGTGGTGTAGCTTTTTTTAATCAAGTAGGATCGATTTTAAATAATTTTAATTTATATGGCTATTATATAATGCAGAAATAAATGCCTCTTTTTGTGTAATCTAAGATCTGTGGTTATTATGTAAAGCAGCAAGCCTACCTCGTGTAGTGTGTAATCTAAGATCCAACATACCTTTCAAAGGAAAAAATAGATGGTAGAATCTTAACATGGGAAGAACAAACCTCATAAGCGGCATCCAATTTAGTCCTTAGCCTGTATATTTATTCTCAATTAATTGAGTTTCAAAATAAGAAAAAAACATCAATTGAATCCAAAACCATAGAATTTTCTCGATTCGGTACTTTTTTTTGTTATCAA
>Ga0307517_10010357_pt1 | contig 13061 bp, 10 predicted proteins | sample 23_EM_MG_FD_194515 | JGI IMG/M metagenome (GOLD analysis project Ga0307517, IMG submission 194515) | Populus trichocarpa ectomycorrhiza microbial communities from riparian zone in the Pacific Northwest, United States - 23_EM | ecosystem: Host-associated > Plants > Roots > Unclassified | place...
AAACACACTAGACCTGGGTGGGTAATAACAGAGAAACATGGAAAAAGAGCAGAAGACCAAACCAGCACGGTTGACTCTAAACCAAAAGAACCAACCTGCTAAAATAAACTATGATCACCAAGAACTAATTAATACATAATCCTGACAACAAGCCAAGTAAAATAGCTATTTCATTTGCTACTTTGTTTCAACCCTGGATTGGTGAAAAAAAGAACACACTGTAGAGACAGAAGTTGCATCTAGGCCTTGATCTTTAGTTTATCGATGAAGTTCTTTCCTTCTGCGATGTCATTCTTGCATAGAAAATCCAGGAAATCTCTGAAGCTGCTCTCTTTATAGTTCTTAGGGTGTTGATCATCCACAAGCTCCTCTGCAGTCCCCATTTTCTCATCCATACCCATACTATGTAGGCTAGCGATTGAGATTCTAGTCCTTTCAGAATTCAGTATGGCCCTATGCACAACACTTTTGTACAAGCCATTGCTTAGTACCTCAAGATGGTCCCCTATGTGGACCTGAAGAGCACCATGAACTTCCGGGATTAGCTTCCACTTGCCTTCTCTTTTATCTATTACTTCAAGGCCAGCCGAGTTCTGGAGGACAATGCTTAAGCAAGTGTAGTCCGAATGCGGTGGCAATCCTAGTGCGAGTTCAGGGTTTGGGCATGGAGGGTAGCAATTAACTGCCATGACTTGCATTCCATCCTCCATCTGGTTGCTCAAGTAACCTGGACCCAGCCCAAGGCTCTCATTGATGGCTCCCATTACCTCCAAGGCTAGTTTCCTAACTTCTTTGCAATATTTTCCCATGTTTTCCCTGAAGTACAAAAATTCCTAGATATGAGAAAATCTAGGAATTTGTTAAGAAAAGACAAACAGAGATTTATGCAATTTGACCCCGAATTAATGAGATTCATCAATTATAAGCTGCTTTCCATTTGCATTGTTTTGCTGAGACAATTAATATAATTGGCATATAGTAAATTAAAATGCCAACTTGGGATTGAACCATGTATTTAGTTCAGTGGTATGCAGGGATGGAGTGAATGCAAGTGTACGGCAGTTGTTTTTTATTTAAAAATATATTAAAATAATATTTTAAAAAAATTATTGTTCATATCAATATATTTTGAAAACATAAAAAAAAATTAATTTAAAGTAGATGAATAACTACATGTAATATCAAGTTTGAAGCATATTAAATATAAAGTTTTGCCTTTATGGCCTTAAGAATGAGAAGAAAAAAACAAGTGAAGATAAAAATAACTACCTGTAATGAGGTGGATTTTTTGGCCATAGATGAATCCAGTCAGATAAAGGATGTGCATAATGCTTGAGGAAAACCCTCCAAAACTGGAACTTGTCATCTCCATCTTTGAGGCTCGTCCCATACCTTACTGGCTTCTTTACATCATTAGACATAAACTTCACCTTCTCTTCGGTAGGTAATTTGAAAAAATCCGACGCCACAGAAAGTGCTCCATCCAATATTGATTGGCAAATTCCATGATTGACAATCTGTGTGATCAATATATAAGCAGAAAATAAAATAAATGCTGTCGAGTTCCATAAATTTATGCTGTACGCTTGTTACGCTAGTCCAAGCAATAGAGATCGATATCCCATTACCTGTACATGTTGAACAGCCATTATATATAACTTGAAAAAGCTTGTGTAAAATATTGCGATACTTACTTGAAAGAATCCCACTTGGTGACAAGCATTTCCAATTTCTTTAATGGCATTAGCCCTTTGTGTAGCATCCTGCCTCAACCTAGAAAAATCAATAACAGGCACATTGGCAGTCTCTGGAGTCAAACTCGGACGATTTGAAGATGGAATTACATAACAATCTGGCACGTATGACCAGCTTCTCTCTTGTGCACTGTTGCCAATTGTAAATGAACTTGAGCTATCCTTTTTTTCCATCTCAAAACCTCAACCAAAAAATGTCTCAAAAAAGGCTCAAAATAGTACCAAAATATGAGTAGAAGGATAAGCAGGTAAAATAAAAATTTGACGGTTTTTGGTAGAGTATCTAAGAGTGGGGTTTATAAAGGAGAGTTTTGAGTGTCAAAAGTAAGTTTGTTAGCACTTTGGAAACGCAGACCAGTTTCAAGAGTAAAAGCTGCAACGTTTTCCTGCTATTCTGATGTAGACATTATGTCAAAACTGGAAAAAATCATCTGTTCTCTCTATCCCATCCAGCAATTGATAAAAGCTAGAAAACAAAAACGAACTTTTTGCAGGAAAGTCATGGGAAGTTGTGGATTTATGTAGCCAGTTGATTGAATTGAACTTGCCATGCAACGCACCTTTAAAACCAACTAGGCTAAAGGGGGTCTCTCTGTTGAACATGTGTTAAGCCACAAGCCCACTTGCATTGTCGCCTCCTCAAAACTGCTGGTATTGAGGCCCGTTGTTTTTCAGATGAGGATAGAGCATCCTAATTATGACCAGCTTGATTCAATCACACACATGCAAAGCCTGTTTAATATATCTTTCTTGCAAGCAGCCAGGCCCTATCTCTATGGCTGCGTCATGAATATTATAACCAGAAATTGAGTATAGCCATAAGATTTTATTATTTATCTGGATACCCAGGAAAAGTTTGTTTTGAGCCAACAAATTTTGAAAGACACCATCCATTTTTTCCCACATCATGATCATGAAAAAGATTATAGTAGTTAAAAAGCATTAATCGTATTCAGTGAACAATTCGTGCACTATTCCTAGAGACTGGAAAATTCCATCAGCATGTGTGTATATGACCGATGTCCAGAATTGACCCAGTGCATGTTGTCTTCAGACGGATTTATATATTTCGTTTTGATTATTTCCTCCATATTCTTGAAAATAAGGCTTAGACTGGTATGCTTACAGTACTGTGCATATTCGCATGCAAGAACGTGCATATCTAAACCATTCGGATGTGTTGAAAAGCTGCCGCCCTCAACTTTCATGTAATTTCTTTTGGCTTTATAACGTTGGTCCAACGGTTTGGTGCGTAGACGCCATCCCTAAAATAATCCAAAGTGCAAATCCTAATCAGCTCCCATCTCCTGTTCTTCAAGCAATCATTCCAATGTGTTATTTGATTTGCTAGTGGACATGGAAATCAGTAAAATTGCTCAAGTCAAAAACTAAGAATTTGGAGTTGGAAGGGGGTTCAACTTCCTCATAGCAGGCAAGCCTTTTCTTCTCACCCACCTCACCAACTATAAAGAAAATGAATAGAACTTGCGACACAATATATAAAGGACGATGGTTCGACCACCCACGTCGGCTGATAAACTATACTGACCATATCTTGCCCCAATCCATCCACCACGTGACAAAAATGTTAAATTAGTGGATGTTATGGAGGTTAAACTACACATGTAGTCCCTCAATTCTTACATTTCAGTCATTTTAACCCCTCCACTACGAATTTCAGCTCAGCAACCCTTATATATACTTTCCATTTGTGTTTTTTCATGTCCTCATTTTCACTTAATTATAAGTTTATCTGTGGAAACACATGACATCCATATAATGACCATAATTTGTATTAAGGACTGAAACAACAATGAATTGAAAGTATAAGGGTTAGTGTGCCTAAAACTTTATTAAAGGGATTAAGATGACCAAAATAAAAAACATGGAGGACCACCTAAAAAAGTAATTTACCCTGTTTTTGATAGGTGGAGACCGCACCACAATTTCAATAAAGCTTGAGCACCGCAATCCCAATATTCACTTTGGACCGATGCTTTAATATGATTTAGATGAAGGAAAATGCTCCTTTCATGATGAATTGATGTTCGAAACAAGAATGTCTTTTGACAATTTTTTTTAGTCTTGAATCCCTTAAATTTGTAGTAGATATGTATATTGAAAAGATAATATTGATTTAAGGGTGGATAGTGAAGTTTATTCCTTCTCGATTTTTCAAACAAACCATGTTGTATAAAATAAACTCAATAAAAAAAAACACGAAACAAACACAAGTATCGCAAATTTGAAGTTAGGTCATCTAATCTTAATCAACCTTCATATATATATATACAAGCTGTGCCTAATCATCTTCTTCTCGTGTTTGCCATCACTATTCACATATCAATGGCTAAGCTGGTTTTGGTCTATTCTCTGGTTGTTCTTGGCCTAGCATTAACATGCAATGCAGCAACTTACATGGTAGGTGATAACTCTGGCTGGGACATAAGTACTGACCTTGATACATGGGCACAGAGCAAGACATTTGTCGTTGGGGATCTTCTATGTTAGTACTTCTACGTTATGGTCATAATTTAATGTTTCAATCACTAGAAAAAAAAAATTGAATGGCAACAGGACTGATCTCTCTCTCTCTCTGTTTTTTTTTTTTTTCCTGTCAATCGTTGTAGCGTTTCAATACTCATCATCCCACAGTCTTGAGGAGGTGAAGAAAGAAGATTTCGACAGCTGCAACACCACTAATGTTGCAAGAACATTCACAAATGGGAACACAACCGTGCCTTTGACAGAACCTGGGACGAGATACTTTGTTTGTGGTAACCAGTTACATTGTCTAGGAGGAATGAAGCTTCAGGTAAATGTAGAAGACAACCAAGCAAATCCACCGATTGGGGCGCCACAAGCACAGCCAGCAGGGGGTACTCTTACACAACCTTCTTCTAAGAGCAACAATCCTGCCTCTGTTATTCCAACTTCAGCGGGGTCTGTCTATGGGGGAAGGGATTGTATTGTGATGGCTTTTCTTGGTTTTGTGGCTACCATGTTCTGGGTGGTGCGAGTTTGATTAGTAAATGTTTGTAATCTTGTTTGTTTATTTATTTATTTATTATTATTTTATTAACATGAATATTCATGTCAGCTTGCGTATACTTCGACTAATTTCACGAACCTTGAAGTTAACGATTATATAAACCTCCAATAACTTTAAAGAAATTAAAACTTGTGAAGAAACAAATTCGAGACCCGATTAATTAAGTTACTATTCGGAGTTATTTTTTTATTTATTTTTCATGTATAGTGAGGTTGATCTTATTTTTTAATATGACAAATTGACAATTTCTTGTTCTTATAATTTTCTGATACGATGAAAAAAAATCTCAACTTTTTTTTTTTTGTGTGGTAATAGTCGAAAGAATCTCAAGCTTGTTTGTTGTATATACCAGTTGTATAACACCAGCTGTATATCACAAGAACTCAGCTTATTTAGCTGAGTTTAAGGAGACCATGTTAGCCAAGTTTTAGGCGGTTAGCTAGCAATTTCAATACAATATCTGTATCATATACGAGCAAAGTTTTAGGAGATTAGAAAAGTTTTAGGAATCCTTGTATATGTTTTCACACATGCATTACAGAATGGATGAGCAATATTTCTCTCCAACCTTTTTTTATCTTTTCTAATTTGGTATTGGAGCACCTGAAATGGCCTCGCCCTCAAGCCTCTAGCCTTACTCCGAATCCTGTATTTCCAAATGCCTTTCCTTCTACTCTAACTCATGCTCAAGATTCTCTCTACCAAAATCACCCTTGGAAATTTTCTGATCTGGAAGACTCAATTCACTCCCGTTCGTAATTGCTATAGATTGAATGGGCACACTAACTGCACCATTCCAGTACCACCAAAGCATATTTTCAATTCTGAAATCAATTCCCTTTGATGAAAATCCAGAATACAACAAATAGTTTCAGAGAGATCAACTGCTCCTTGGCTGGATCGTCTCCTCACTCACAGAGGAAGTCATTCCTTACGTAGTAGGGTTGGATAATTCTTATGATGTATGGCAAGCTCTTCTTCATGCTTTTGGTTCGGGTTCCAGTGCTAGACAAGTGCAAATCCACCTAGCTCTGCAAGAGCTCACCTTTGCAGACAAAATTATGGCTCAGTTTCTCAAGGAAGCTAAATTGATCTCTAATGAATTAGCAGCTGCCGGAACTCCTCTTGGTAAGGCTGAATTTAATGCAAATATATTCAGATTACTTCCCACTGAATATCATCCCCTTATTGCTGATGTCTCTGCAAGAAACGATCGCCTCTCTTTCCATGAGCTGTTAGGGAAATTAATTGCGCATGAAATATTACTTCAGAGTTCCAGACGCTTGATCACTGCTACTGTAAACATGACAAGTCACTCAACCTTTCATTATATCAATAATGGTAACAATAAGAGGAATAACAACTCCTCTAATCAGCAGCAAGGACAAAGAGGAAACAGGAGGTTCTTTAAAACACCATGTCAAAAATGTGGTTTGCGAAACGACTCTGCAAAGTGGTGTCGAAATCTTTATGAGAAGAACACTGGCACACCAACTACAAATATGATTGTCAAACAGTCCAGCAAGCCTTTCAGACTGGTTCCCAGACACTGCTACATCTCACCGCATGGCTCCAGACTTGGCTACCCTGAAAATTTCTGAAGAGTACAAAGGTAAAGACAAAATTCTAGTTGGTAATGGAAATGGCTTATCAATTAAACAAGTTGGACAGGCTAGCTTAAATTCCAATTCTCAGTAGTTCAAACTTAATCATAAAACACGTCCCTCGTATGCAAATACAATCACTATCTGTCAATAAATTTACAAAAGAAAATAATTGTTTCTTTCAATTCCATTCTAACCATTTTGTTGTGGAGGACGAGAAACACAGAAACCTTTGCGAGAAACACAGAAACCTTTGCTCCAAGGACCGACTGAAGATGGACTATACAGACTTCCTGGGGTTGCCTTGCAGTCACTACGCCAAGGAGCACAAGCATTCATCAGTGAAAAAGTCAGCGTGGAGGATTGGCATGCACACTTGGGACATCTTCATTATCCTTTTGTGGTTTCAGTTATTAATAACTTTCAATTGCCTGTTCTTCCCCTTCAATAAAAGTACTTGAACCAAGATGTTCTTCTTGTTACTTATGGAAGTTAACTGGAGTCACTCTGCCTAGATTCTATTACCAAGGTAGCTTTTGTAGATTTAGAAGTAGAAGCAAGTTAAAGACTAGGAAGCAAGGTGTCTATCAAAATTGTGGCAAGTTCTATCATTTCATAAGAAACTGCATAGGTCTATGAAAAACCGAGGGTAATTTTATAAATGTTGCTATTGAAGAGGTACATGAAGACTTGATTCTTGTTGTTTACAGTTTATTAGTTGATTGGGCTCTTGACTCAGATGCTTCATTCCATACTTCTCCACCCCAATGAATCTTGTAGAATTGTGCTGTCGATGATTATGGTGTGGACTGTGGTGTACCTAACTGATAGAGAACCATTGAATATTGTGGGCGTTAAAGATGCAAAAATCAAATTTTTGAATTGTTCTATATGGTATTTGTAAGTGGTGGGGCATGTTCCTGAACTTAAAAAGAACTCGATCTATGTAAAATCAGTAACGATAATTATTAATATCATTAGGCTACTGCCCCGCGCTATCTTGCGGGTTAGACCAAGTTTTTTTAATACAAAACCAAAAACTAGATGGCAAAAAAAAATATCCAAGAAACGTAGATTCAAAAATATTTAACACGACAACGCATTGAATTTTTCGAGTTTTGAATTTTTCAAGTTTTGAGGCAGTAATAACTCTTTAAAAAATAAATTAAAATCAATTAATCTGATTGAAATCAAAACAAAACATATAACAAGGACTGATTCATAATATTTTTAAAAAATTATTAAGATAATAATATATTAGATCAAATTGTATTCATGATTTAACTTGCTAAACTTGTGACTTGGATTAAATAATATAATTTTTTAAAATTTATTTTTTACCTATATAGTATAACAAAGATAGAGAATATTTTTTTAAAAAAATTAAAAGATGAAATTAAAAGAAACAATTAAATAGAAAAAAAAGTGACAACATATTGGATCGACCTGAATTTCATGATTTAATTTGTCAAACTTGTAACCTAAATCTTAAAATTCATTAAGTTTATTTTTTAAAATTTACTTTTCAGCTAAAGATATGATAACAAAAATAATGGAATTGTTCTTTTAAAAAGTTAAAGGATGTAATTGAAAGGAAAAAAATTGAAGGATAAAAAAAATAAAAAAAAAAAGTTCAGGCATATAGACCTTGTCTAAATGGCCTAATATGTATGGATCTTAAAAAAAGCCCAACCATATAGGCCTTTAGCCCAGACCCATGAACCTAAATCTTTTTTTTTTTTTAAAGGGTAACAACATGTCATTCAAATTTTTTTTTTTTAAAAATAATACAACTGACATGTTGTTTACTCCTACTCAAATTTTGACAATTAATGGTGGCTTAAAAATCATGTGCTGATTTTTTGGGTCAAAAACCTAATTTTTACCTATTTTTACTTAAAACACCTAAATAACACCCTTGCAACATAAAAATAATAATTTATCAAGCTAAAAAATTCAAAAAATAATACAATAACACATATCAAATCAGGTAAGAATTGTTTTTCTCGGCTTTGAATTTTTTTTTTCCAGACAATAATAAGATTGAAAATAGCCACTATTAAATTTGTTTTGTCGAATAAAACTTATTGCCATCAAAATCAACCTTTTTAGTTACTGGAATCAATGAAAACCGACAAATCCTTTTCTCCTCGCCAAAATTTAGTGATTTTCTTTTTTATTTCAAACTCAAGAACTAAAACATAAGAAAATAAATTTTTGGATAAAAAATAATTTTTAAAAACTAAAAAGAATTTGAAAGTTAAGAAGAGAAAGTAGGAGGATACACATGAAATATTGAATTAAAATTTAGATTTTAAATTGGTAATGAAATTTCTCTATAGTTTGCACTAATTTATACCTTGGTCACCTATGTTTTAATTTGCTCAAAACTTAATAAATTATATCTCGATTTGGGTATAGAAGTACGCAATAAAAAAGAATTGAAGACAAAAAAAAATACTAAAGTAAATGTCCTATAGTATATGCTATAATAATAATAATAATAATAATAATCATATTTGTATTTGTCAGAGATGGGTTAATCGGGGGGCTAGGACTAGGATACACATCCTCTCTTGAAAGAAGAAGAGACAGCTAGAGGCCTGTAGTTGACAATCGTCAATATATACATATACTTGAGGTATGGGCATGTTTTTGACAGGGCAAATACCAACCCATCTTCGACATAAATGACTCCTCCCTTACAATCTTAAATGGGCCCTTTTCTCTTTGAGATCTAAACTGAACAGTCACAATACCATGAAACCGGAAATGTTAACCTTTTTCTGTCATGAAGATCGACGGCAACTACCGTCCAAAGACGGGATCTAGAGGCCTTGAGTTTGACAGAATGAACAATGCTGTTCCAATAATGTTGACAGGGCTTCGACACCATTGTTGAATGTCAAACTAAATAATTGCTGCCATGGTTTGGAAAATTTACCTCCATCAGTAGTGTTTGTCAAGACCCTGTACGTAGAATCCAGCCAGAAATTAAAGGGGCGGTGAGTGTCATACGTGCATAAATAAACTAAGATGGGAATGAACCATATAGGAATTGATGTCAAATGTTTGATTTAAAAAATATTTTTACATAAAATATTTTATATGTAAATAAATTTCAATGAGATAATGATGGAGGTATGATATAGTAGTAATTGTAATCATGACACTGGTGAAATGGTAATGGTTGTGAGGTGATGGTGAGGGGAAAATGATGGTGGCAAAGTGAAACTTATCATAGAAAAGGTGGTGGTGAACCTGACGGCGATGAAGAAAAAAAAATGATGACATAGCGGCGATAATAATAAAGGAGGTGGTGGTGCGGTGATCATCATAATAGTAATTGTAAGATAATGATAGTGGTAATATAAGAGATGGTGGTAAGGTGATTATGATTATAAAATGAAAGTGATAGATGAAATAATTAGATGATAATATAATTGAATTATTATTTATAAAATATTTTATAAAATTTTATGAGCTGATAATATTTAACTAAATTTGAGGATTAACCATAAACTGATTAATTTTTTTATAAAATATTTTACAGAAACAAGTACAAACAAAATATTTTCCGCGAAACAGAGGTACCTTTGGACACATCTCTAACAATGGGGAAAAAAATGCTTTATCCTATAAAATTATGTTAGCACCAAATTAATCATGTTTTAAACGCAACCTAAATAAAACAATGATTGGACTGACCGACTAATAACCTAAGAATAGAAAAACTAAACAAGACAAGAGCTTAACCATCTCAATTAAATGTGAGGGTGCATATATCTCTTTATATTATCTGGTCAAAGATTACATTAACTGGCTTTAATTAAAATGGTTTGTTTTGTAATGGAAAAAATATATTTTCCATTCTTCAATTTCTCTATAACTAGAGTGTGAGCACGGTTCATTGGGGAATCTTATTACGACCTTATTGCCAAATATTAATTTCAAAGAAACTTTGTTTATTCTCAGTACATTTTCCTTGTTATTTTATTATATTCATCCTGATAATAATTCTTCTGCAAAACTTTCTATAAGAAGACATCATCAGTGATGGTATAGGACGACCAAGAATTTAATGGAAAGCGATTTTATAATTATAGTTCTGAAATATACATTTGGAAAACATTATATATAATCCCATGGCTTTGACTTTGTTAAAAAAATAAAAAAAATCTTGACCTTTTCCTCGTTGCTCTTGTTAATTAGAAAGCTTCACATGCATGTCTGCAATAATGAATTCTTTTCTAATTGAAACCCAGGTGATCTCCGTGGATTTTGCTCACCTGTCATGAGTGGATTTTTGCCCAGATTTCCCCAAATTAAGGCCTAGATCGTGTTTGGCAGTGTGGTTGCGGGTGCTTTTCAAATAACTTTTTGTGTCAAAATACATACCAATGATATTTTTTTCATTTTTTAAAAATTATTTTTGACATCAGCACATCAAAACGATCCAAAACGTACAAACCATATTAAATTTTAATAAAAAAAAATTAAATTTTTTGAGAACGCAGCCGCAACCACGTTCCCAAACATTCCCTTAGTCTTGCTGTACCCTTTGAACAATATTGTATATCTTTCCAAGGTACGTTCTTCTCTTAAGATAAGCATTAAATATCCTTGCCTATATATGCTGGATCGATGCTTTAGGTCAAATATATATTTTGACAATTCTCTTAGTATATGTTAATTAATCAATCAAATTACTTGGGCCCTCAGTTGTAAGAACTCGTGTTCATTCAATTCACACATCTCTCTCATTTTCAGGAGAATTGCATGTATCCTTCTTGTACTGAGACCTGCTTCCATTTCAAGATCTCTTTCCACACACCTTTCCATGTTTCTTCTCGTAAGCTAAATATCTTACCTAAACAGCTAAACTAACTGGTTACTTACCATATATATATATATATGTTTGGTCCCACAAGAAAGACCCATCAATGTGCTTACTCAAAATTAACTTTCTTTCCCAGCCAATTAAAATGATGCCGTACAAAATCGAACAAAACCCTTGGAGGTCATGAAATTCAATATGAATCTTGGACACGTGATGCGTAGTTTCGTACTGTTGAAAGGAATTGTGCTGTCTCTGTTTAACTCGTTTTCTCCCCTACTTTTTTTTCTTTTCCACTCTGGCCATCCTAACTCGTCAGAGTGTTCCTATCAGGTGCGTACAGTCGGGCTAGAAAGAGCATGGCCTCTCCCTCCCTCCTTGGGAGGAGAAACTCCAGCTATCCGGCCGTCGCTCAATATTCCATCTATTTTTTTCTTACCTTAATTTCCCCGCCCTTGACATAACCACAGATACACATACAACGAATATTTGTAGAAAATCGTTGCCGATGAATATTAAAAATATTGCACAACACTTTGAAATAAATGTTACAATACAGGCATGTATACGTATGACACTAAAAATTTGTTGAAAAAGTTCAATCAAATAATATTGCAATCCTATTGAATTACATCAACCATATTAAATAATTTTTTTTTTCTCTGGCCATGCTACAGAAACCATATTTTAATTAGTCGGGCCAAAAGGCATATTGGTAGAAGACGGCTTCTTGTTTATTTTTCGAACTGGTTAAGTTTTGTTTTTTTAAATAAAACTATAAAAGCATTTTAGAAGCCATCAAGGAATTGCTAAAGTTGTTTTTTTTGCATCAATATATATATAATTATACAAGATTAATTCCGTGAGTGAAGAAAACTCCCCAACCTATCATTTGCCATGCCCATGTTCCAGTTTCTTGTCCTTTAGTGAATGCACATCACAGGGAAAATATTAAAAAAAAATTAAAAAGGATGAAAATGGGAACATGCCTGATCAAGTTGTGCTTCAAGCCGCCAACAACGTGAAAGAATCAAGCTAAACATATGCTAATAGCATTTTTTAATGTTTACTTTGTAAGAAGTTCTGATTATTGGCTGCCGACGAGCCCTATGTTTTTGAATGGAATATGATAGAAAAATATATTAGGTTACTTTTTAAATCATAGACTTCAAAATTTTATCATGAACCACGTGCATGTGGATTAATATATATAGGTTTAACTAATTTTTTTTCCGGGTATAAATAATTATTTGAAATTTATATTAAACTTAGTCTAAGTAATAAGTCTCGGAATATTATGATCTGACTTCTTGTATAATTTAAATTTAATATTAAACAGCGTGAGAGTTATTTCATTATAACCCCTTCAACTTGATCGATTCAAAGATAACCCGATCGGTCGATAAAAAAATTTTAAGGATAAAATTAAGATAAAAATAGGAAGAGATTGCCATAAAAAAAACCTTATGAATCAATTTTTTATCTAACTCGGGTTTAAAATTAAATCATGTGGAAATTACTCTAATGTGATCTAGTCAACTTGATCGGTTTAGAGGCAACCTGCCCTTCGGATAAAAAAGAAGAAGTCTAATTATGAAACTGAGAAAAAAAATATGAAATTAATAGGGAAAAAAACCTATCAACCTAATTCTTTGTTTAACCCGAGCTTAAAATTAAATCATATTAGGGTTGCCTTTAATATGATCTAATTGATTTGGTTAGTTCAAAATCAATCCTAACGATTGTTTAAAAAAAATCTGATGACATATAAAATTGAAAATAAAATAATGAGATTAAAATTAAAAAAAAGAGAA
>Ga0307517_10010358_pt1 | contig 13059 bp, 8 predicted proteins | sample 23_EM_MG_FD_194515 | JGI IMG/M metagenome (GOLD analysis project Ga0307517, IMG submission 194515) | Populus trichocarpa ectomycorrhiza microbial communities from riparian zone in the Pacific Northwest, United States - 23_EM | ecosystem: Host-associated > Plants > Roots > Unclassified | place...
AAAAGTTAAAGATAGATAGATAGATAAAACCTGATTTTAAAGCCTTACTCTTATACCAACTGATGCGAACTTGAAGGGTAAGAATCTTTGAACCCACTACGAAATTGACAAAAATTTTTAGAAAGCTAAAATCAAATTGCAAATAAAAACTTTAACCCAGAGATTACCTATATTAGAGAACCAAAAGTATTAGATGAAGCTTTGACCTATTGATTATAAGAATCAAGAATCAAAAGTATAGAAAAAATGTCACAAAGTCAGAATTCTTTGATAAGTTCAATAAAGTTCATTGAAGAACTAAAAAGCAAGAGTTTTGCTCATAAAAACACACTGGTTTATTAATCTTTGTTTTAATTATTGAATTTATGGTAGCATTATAAAAAAAATTATATTAAGTTTTAGTAACTGCTAAGTCAAATTATAAAACAAAAAAAAGAAAAAAGAAATTGCAAATTGAGTTTTTTTTTATCATAAACATTGAAATTGCACAAAATTAAATTCAACATTCTTAAGAAATTTACAAGTCATATAAGTTTGAATCCATATATTTAATATTGGTTTTGGATTATTTGAAGTCTACTTTAGTTTGAGGTTTCATAGAGTCATTCTTGAATTTTGTTTTGTTTTTATTTTGTTTTTTTATTCGTATCTTCTTTTATTTCATCTTCATTTTTATTATCATTTTTTTTATTGTTATCTATATTGAATTCTATTTGTTGATTGTTATGAAACTAAAATTTTTTGTTACTTTTGATTAGTTCCTTAAAGAACTAAAGAGGAGAGCAATAGAGGTAAATTGCAAAAATATGAGACTATTATCATGAAAAGCTAAAATTTTGAGTGAAAAATGAGTGGAGTAACATGTATTAAGTGTAAACATGTGAGAGCATGTGTGAGGATTTTTTTTTATTACTAATGTAAAATTTAATATTCAATTATGTCTTTCAAAGATGGATTATCACCTACGAAGGAGAGGGAAAACCTATTTTTTGTGTTACAGGTTTTGCAACAACAATTTCAAAGGATGAATGTGAGGTTTAGTGAGGTTGTGACATTATGGATAAATAAGACGCCATGATTTCTAGTTTACAAAATAGACGATATCAAAAGGTTCCTGATACAAGGAGGTAAGAGAAAATAAGGCTGCAAACCATGAATGTTGATGATAAAAAAAACCTCATAAAAGATTCTTTAAGACTAGCAAGGATGAACAACTTACAATGTTTATTAAGAAACAAATAAACTACTTGATGAATGAGAAGTTACAAACCAATGCCAATAAGTTACAAGACAATCAATTGTGGTTTAAAGATGTTAAGTTTTAAAACTAATAATAGGAAGGTTGAAAACTTGTTAGGTTCTTATGACTTATTGGAAAAGAGAATAGGAAAGAGTTCATATAGAACTATTGAAGCAGTATTGATTTCATGCCAAAACCTAGATCATTCACCGGAGGATAAAAGAGAAATCAAGCATTAAGAGGAGAGTAATAATGATGTCTATAAAATTTAAGATTGCAATGCAAAATATGAGATAGGTTCTAAGATTTATGATAATTCTAAAGTTCTTTCACTAGACAATTAAAGTGAAATAACCAATGAACTTGAAAAGAATAACAAGAATAATGAATGTCAAATGGATAATTGCAATTTGAATTTGGAAAGGCTTAAATGAATAGGATGAGGACGTTAACAAAAGTTTATTAGTTTTTGAGCACATACAAGCTGCATTAGCTAATGACCATGGCAAAATAGATCTTTGAACTAGTTTTATAGAATAATATAAGAGTTTTTTCAAGAGCTTTGAGATGAGAGAATACAATGAGTTAATAAGAGGAAAGAAAGAAAAGAGAGGCCACTTGTGAATAACATCTTTGGTACTAAAAACCTATGCAAAATAGTGTTTTTGATTCTTTATTGCAGGATTATATGGATTTATTACCCACAGATGGTGTTCCTATTATTGATTCAAGTACAAATCATTTCATGGAAAGAGGGAATCCTGAGAATCAACTAGCATCATAAAAGGATCCGTTACAGGTGCTAATTGAACCAATTATAAGGTCTAAAACTAAAAAGATCTAAGAAGAATTGATTGGTCTAATTCAAGATGTTTGGGTTAAAAAATTATAAATCTGCCAAACTAGATCTTTGTGTATTGTTTGGGCTATATTTGACGTTGCATGTGGGATTTTGCTACTAATGTAGTTGGGATAGAAATTAAATATCTCAAGTTTTCCATCTATATGTGGTAAGCCCATTAACTCATCTAGATAAGAAAGAACAAAGTATTTGAAGTGAGGCTTAAAATCTGCTAGCAAACAAGGCAATGATTTAATTACATGTGAAATCATTATTTTGAAGGAATTCTTTACTTTCCAAGAAGATCAATTAGGAAACAATCTTATTTTTGCAAGGATTTCTAATGTAGCAACAATCCTTATTATTCAAGGACATTATAGGTAATTTTGGGCTTATTTTATATAATGCTTAGGTTTATGTTAACAAATATAAATCACAATTTGACCATTGAATTGGGCTGAAAATATGTCAGAAGATTATAAATGTTTTGTTTTATATGAAGTTAAAAATTTCATAATAATCAGAGTTCGAAAAGGCTTTCCAATAAAGCCATTAAATTTTTTCCACCATGAACTCAATTCTCTAAAGTCTGTTACGTATATGAGATAGAAATTATGTGTTCATACTTCTACTGGTTCTTGTTTCTTTGTCTACTGTCAATATGAATTTTTGGCGTAAAAAAGGATAATAATTTAAGAAGTTGAGATTTTAGATAGTACATATCATGGAATTTTCTTAGGATTTAAACTGGGTTCATGAACCCAACATAGAGATAACTTGAGTTTGTGATATGAAATGATCAACTTAGAGTTATCAACTTACCAAACAATTAAGAATGACAAAAATAAACCAACTGGACTTTAGAATGATTAGATTATAAATAGCAATCAGGGTTTAACTCATCGTAGTAAATTTGCATTCACTCAATAGATAAACTACCAATAATTTAAACACAACAGGCCTAAGTAATTTAAGACAAAATTAACAATGTAGATTATCTCAGATAGGATGCTTTAGACCTTTTATTTTTTAATTTTTTTCAGTTTCATCTTTAAATATTAGTTTTGTTTGAGAATTGAGATTCATAATTTTTTTTTAAAATTTGCTTTATGTAGTGTTATTCTGGTCTCATGATCTATGTCGCGAGTTTAACAGGTTAGCTTGAGTTGAATTAGGTTGTTTATTTTTGTTATTTTTTCTACTTTATTTTTTATTTATTTCATCATTTAATAGTGGGTTAGTTGGAAATTGAATTTTGTATTTTTTTTTCGAATTGCTTTTTATGGGGTTATTCCAATATCATGACCTTAGGTATTTTTTTTTGTCATTTGTTTTTTAAATTTAATTGTTTAACATTGAATTGATTAGAAATTGACTTTTATAATTTATTTTAATTTAATTTCTATAAGTTTATCATAATCTCATAATATAGGTCATAAATTTATCAGGTTAACCCGGGTCGATCCAATATGACACCGTCTCAATAATTAAAAAAACATCATCCAATATGTTTCATATCAATATTTAAAAAGATATTGTCTGACATGCATTATATTTTGAGTTTATAATTGATTGTTTTATTAGAAAAACATGATTTTTTTAATTAGAAAACACATTATCAATGTTTGGATATTTTTTATGTTAAAAAATTGATCCAACTTACAACAAAGTATAGATCAATAATCTAGTAAAATCTATAAAAAACAAGAATGAAATCTAAAATTATAGTTAGTAAAATCTATAGAAAACAAGAATGAAATCTAAAATTATGGTTTGAACCAAATGGATATGAGATAAACACATTTACTGAAAATAATGAGATAAATATCAAATATACTTCAAAACTAATAGGGTATTAATAATTTTTCACTTAAACTAGTTTTTGTCAAAGAACTATCTTAACTCAATAGTTTAAACTATTAGATGAGGTTACATGATATGATTTATATTATTCTCTAACAGTTTTTATATTAATTTTATCTTTAAACTATTTTGATTTCTCAATTGAAACCTTTTGATAGAATATATAATGGAAAAATTTTAATTCTGTTGTTTTTTAGGAAAAAAAGCAATACAATTTAGATGAAAATATAGATGAAAATCCTTAATTTAAAATTTTAAAAAATTTAACAATAAAATTAGTATAAAAAATTATTTAATAGTGATATTGAAAATACTGAGTGGTATATTTTGGAGGTTTGTCCTAAAACAAACTCCCCGTAAACGAAGAGAGCCACTCATCGCAGATAAAGCAGGACATCTAAAAAATCCAAGAGGACACGTGTCAACCGCGGAAATTTTGTCCAACATTTTAATTTAGCCTGTGTCTCTAAGCATTATCTACCTAACTGATAAAAAAAGGAAGCATTTTAGATTTCTTCCTTTGAAGACTCGGAGTTGAGAAATGTCAACAGCAGTAGCAGCATCAGCTTCATTGTGTTCATCAACGCAAATCAATGGCTTCGGAGAAGCGCTTAGGCCTCAGAAAAACCGTCTCTCTCAACCCAATTCAATCGCTACTTTTACCAGGTCTTTGTTCTTTCTTATTTTTGCATTGAAATTTTACTGTGTTTTTTTTGGATCGATGAGTTGAAGGGAGTGGTTTAAATTGGGGTTTTCTTTCATGTTTTTTGTGATTATGCTTATCCGAATGAATTTCAGATTCTAAGCTATGTTGGAATTTATCTAATTGAGCTGCTTCAGGAGAATCGTTAACGAAATATGCGTTATCTATGCAATTTTTCCTGGTATTAGATTTGGTTTACCTTTTGTTGTGAACTTGGCAAACTAGAAGCTTGACATTATAATAGTAAACTTGTGAGTTCCTGATTTCAATTTTGCTAAGTTTTTGAGACTGGTCTCTGCATGACAGCATGTGAGTTCCCGATTTCAATTTTCTGCACAAAAGAGTGTTGTGCTGATGGAAGAAATTTAATTTCTCCAGCCATTTTTCAACCTTTTTTTTAAATGTCCTAGATCACCATGACCATACGTTGATGTTTCCATTAATTATCGTACATCGGTTTTCTATGATTCTGTCACTAGATCATTCCAAGTAGTCTTTGTATAATCCTCATATACAAGTGGGTGTTTAAAGTTCTCTCCCAAGCTACAGAATCCCCATTCTTAAGCTTTTTATTATCCTCTTTGAAGTTTGCTAATGTAAGAGGTGAGATTCGATTTGCAGGAAGCAGAGGTAGTCTTGCAAGAAAATGATGCATCAATATAGGAATGTGAATGAAAGAAGTGACTGAGGGAGGAGGAGTAGGCTATCCTTAGTGAAAAGTGTTTAGGCTGGTAGTACTAATGTAGAGCACTAAGTTGAGTCAATTGGGTTCTTTAGATAAGTATGACTTTGAGAGCAAAGATTCATTGTCTCCAGTAAGTTTCTTAGAGAGAGAAAGTCCAATTGACTCTACTTTTAACTCCAAAAATGGCCAAAAGTCCTCAAATGAGAAAGTGGAGAGGTATTTGTAGCATAGGATTAGGTGTCACAACCAATGAGATAGTGACGTGTTGTGAAAGCTAAATGTTTAATGAATTACTTGGTTTCCTTGAGAAGGAACATGTTTTGCACTCTTATTAATTTAGGAAGATCAAGGTTAAACAAGAATAAACTTGACAAACCATGCTTCAAGCTTTCCATGCCATAACTCCGAAGTACTCACTAGTTAGTCAAGGACCTTTCTAGTATTGAAGAATCACTTGCGAGCCTTCTCATTTCCTTGTTCCTTAGAAGTGATCTCCTTCAAGTAATTTTAGAAGAGAGAAGAATGATTTATTTATAAGGAAAATAAGCATTCTTATTAAAAACAAAAGGGAAGATGTTGGCGGGCCACTACTTATTAAGTAGTGTGCGACTTCTTATGTCCATACAAGAGGTGCAGGATTACTTCCCTTGTTCGTTGAAGAGAATTCTGGAGTTTTGTGTGAGGAAAACTTTTGTAGGAGTAAAGGCTTGGTTTGATTGATTTCTTGTACATTAAAAAAATCACCAATAAAATAAAGAGTCACTTTTCAAGAGGCGCATGACTCTTTTAATAGAAGAAGTCACACCTCAACCTATATATAAGGAAATGACGCTAATTCTTATGTATAAGGAAGAAGCATCTTTTCTAGAATCCTGCATAAGAAATCCTTGCTGGTGTATTGTTAGTTTTGTACAATATTCAGATATATGAACTGTGTAAAAATAAATTAACTTCAAAAGGCTAAATTCGGATATACAAACTACAGAAGTGTGTTTGTCAGCATAGAAAACTTGAAGTCATTGATAATGTGAAAATTTTTACACCAAGTAAAATTAAGAATAAGCAAAGGCAATTGAGATGATATCTTGCGAAAAGGATCATAGAACCAGCATGGCCAAATATGTTTTAATGTTATTACTTAGGAAATTTGTTTTGTACATATTTGTGCATAAGTAAGAAAGGGAGTGTTCTAAACAAAGAATGCAAGTGAAAAAAGAAAGTTGGAATTCATTCCAAACACTCTCTCCTCTCCCTTCTCTCTCTTTGGCACCAGTTCTCTTCTTTTTTTTTTGGGAAAACCCCAGTTAGCTGAAATTCTCTGAATGTAAGAAATTTTTTTTTTTTTTTTTGCCTCTTTAGAGTTCATAACTTGTGCTCTTTTCTTATGTAAAGGGGACAAGGGAGAGATATATCACCTTACTCACTAAATACCACCTACACACTTCAAACTTTGCACCAATGATGAACTTTGCACTTTAAACTCGAAACTCATTCCTCATGACTTTCTTACCTAGTGCTGAAAAGTGCAAGGATGAGAGAATAGAGTCTGCTCTGTTTTCTAACTTGGCCAAAATTCCTTGAAAGTGTAAGAGAGCGGTCTTTTATTTCTATAGCCTTCACTCCTTACTCTTTATATTAGTTATTGACTTTTTTGAAGTACAATAATCCACCAAAGTAAGCTTTGACTCCTACAAAACTTTGTCTTAAGAAAAAAAAATTCAAGAATTTTCTTTGTGAACAAGGGAAGCACATATATCTTAAGGCATCAATTGCTTGCAACACTACCTCCCCTTCCTTTAAATTGAACCTCACCTCACCTCTTACAGCTAGTATAACAAAAGCCTCGCCTCGTGCAAGAAAACAAAAGATCAGTTTACACACATATCTGGACTTAATATGATAAGTATCGATTGCTTTTTTCAGAAGCTACTTGCTAAACTTGGCGTCTTACTAATTTATGCCCATGACCATCCCTTTTTCTATATCAAATAGGATAATTTTCGTAGTTACTTGGTTTTGCCCAATACCTTGGCAAAGGCCATAAGCACCACGGTACCACCTTCCTATAGGCAAGTAATTTTTGGCTGAAGTACTATAGTTAGAAGTGGATAGATAGTTCTGTCGCAGTTTCCTTCAAAGATTTTGACTGTTTCTTCAGTAGAATGGTTTCTTATGGTTGATGTTGAAGCCGAAATTGTGTACAGATGTCAGTGTGTGCGTTTGATTTTGACTTTTAAGGTTCTGACCTTTAACCTAAAACGGCTCAACCTTTTCCCATAAAGTTAAATATACAATTCAATTCATGTTTAACTAAAACAAATATGTGCCTCCTACGTGAATTCTTTCTCTTCCTGTCTCCATCAAATCTACTTGAAGAAGTTCCAGATATTAGCAATTCTTTTCTTATATCTGCTATAATTTGGTTTGTAAATGCAGGAGAAAGGTTCATACTGTAGTGAAGGCCACATCTCGGGTTGATAAGTTCTCCAAAAGTGATATCATTGTTTCCCCATCTATTCTCTCTGCTAATTTCTCAAAGTTAGGAGAGCAGGTTTGACTTTTCTCTTCCGTACCATAACATATAAATTTTGTAGCATTGCTCAGATTACGATCTTTTCCTCTATAAACAAGTGGAAAATATTTATTTATGCACCTGATATGGACTTTGCCCTGTATTATTTTGATTTGTAGTTTTTTCTCATCTCCATTTCTTCCAAGAGCTACTCTGAATAGTTCTCTGTGGGCTCTATGGCATGTTGTACCCTTTTGGAAGAGTGGGTTCAGTTTGTTTTCATTTTATCCAGGTAAAAGCCGTGGAGTTGGCAGGTTGTGATTGGATTCATGTTGATGTAATGGATGGTCGTTTTGTTCCAAACATTACAATCGGACCTCTTGTGGTTGATGCTTTGCGCCCCGTGACAGATCTTCCTCTGGATGTGCATTTGGTACTCCTTTTTTCAATGCCAGTGATTGAGAATGAAGAAAGACATCAATGGGAACTTGTCTTTGATTATTAGGATATTTGATGTTGTATGATTAGTCTAGATTTTTAGTATTATTTAAGAATATTAGTGGTTATTCCTAGAGGATATTTACTGATTATTCTTGTAAACAGTCAATATCCTATATGAATAAACACTAATATTCCTAGATAATACTCAAATCTAGAATAATCGTGCAAAGTAAATAACCTAATATTCCTAAATTACAACAAAAATCTTGAATAATCACACAACACTAAAAGTCCTAAATAATCAAATATTAATTCCCATGGTTGTCTTTCTTCATCTCCCCCAGTTTCATAATTATGTCCCATGGTAGCCATTTTTTAACATTAAGCAATACAGATGATTGTGGAACCTGAACAACGAGTGCCAGATTTTATCAAGGCTGGAGCTGATATAGTCAGTGTTCACTGTGAACAAACTGCCACCATCCATTTGCATAGAACGCTAAATATGGTAAGATTTCCATCTGATCCTTAATGTTGTATGTTCTGCTATTCAACATCAGATTTAGTAAGTTTTATCTCAAAACAAACTCTCAACTCATCCCTGAAATTCCATGACGAGCCCTAATAAGAAAAGTAATATAGCAGTTTATACAATTTTGGTCAGGGTACTATTTACAGCCTTTTGATTGGCAGTTCTGAATAGGAGATATATATTTGCAGTTTAACTTTGTGTGCATGTTTGGTGTGGGGGAGGAATTGGAGTCAAAATTCATGAAAGGCTATACTTATGATAACATTGTAATCAAATCTTATTGCTGATATTATTGTATTTGCTAAGAGCAATTAGTTCCTCCTTTGACTACTTGTTTCTCTTCTCTTACAAACAAGATAAAAAGTCTTGGAGCTAAAGCTGGCGTTGTATTAAACCCTGCTACACCACTGAGTACTATAGAATATGTCCTTGATGGTGAGTTTTCTTCCCCTGTCTTTTCTAACTTCTATTCTATCTGGTTTTGGAGTTTTATGTGTTTGATGATTTTATGAAAGATGACTGTCATAGGGATAATTTTCCCCTCTAAGGTTCCATCCCCTCTGTGGTGTTTGTCCAATTAGAGTATAGGTATCGTAGACATATGTCTAGGATTGCTTTGGATGGTCTTAGAGAATACAAAAACAGGAACAAAAGTTCCCAAATTTGAAGCCCTGCATTGTGACCTCTGGTTTGCCTGAATGAACTAGTGCTGCATAATGGTAAATGGTCAGGATAAGTGGACAAAAAAACTATTACATCACTTTGATGATTTATGATATATTTAGAAAAGCAATTTGATACTGACTTTTTTGTTCTTGCCGAGTTGCAGTGGTTGATCTGGTGTTGATTATGTCAGTCAACCCTGGTTTTGGTGGGCAGAGCTTCATTGAGAGCCAAGTAAAGAAAATCTCGGAGTTGAGAAGAATGTGTGTAGAAAAGGTATAATCATTCGAGTGTGAACACCCCTATATGCACATTTGCTTCGTATTATTTTTTCTTTACACATAAGTGCAAAGCTAGCATGTCATGCCTTTTTATGCAGGGAGTAAACCCATGGATTGAAGTGGATGGTGGAGTTGGTCCAAAAAATGCATACAAGGTACCTGATATAATCCCTTTGCTCTCTCTCTTGCCCCCCCTCCTTTCTTAGACGAAGATATGGGCCTCAATTGTGATTTCTGGATCAGCTTCACTGTCCTTGTGAATAGATGGACTCATGTTAGTACAGATGGTGTTTGGTTATGATTTTTTTATTTCTTCCTGAAGATATGGGCCTCAATTGTGATTTCTGGATCAGCTTCACTGTCCTTGTGAATAGATGGACTCATGTTAGTACAGATGGTGTTTGGTTATGATTTTTTTATTTCTTCCTGGTACCGATCAAGTGAAATTGGGTTTTTGAAAATTTTTACATCTTATCTCAAAAGTGATATAATGATTGCGATTTACTGGTGCACTTTCAATGCTGTTCCTGCCAAGAAAATGCTCCAAAGAAACCTGTATAGGCTCCCTTTTGTCTTCCTGCTTTTAAAATTAATTTACTTCCAATACTTCTCAAAATAATATTTCACATAATCATTTGTTTAAAGATATGAAATTAAAAGACGAGTAGGTTGAGGGGTAGAAAGAAAACCTGAAACAATGTTGTCCACAGCAACTGAAGAACTTCGTTTCCCCATTATATTATGCCATTGAAAACACAACCAAATCTCCTTTGGTTATATTTATTATCTATACACGTCCTTGTGATATAATTGATCAAAACTAATCAACATTCATATCGGCAGGTTATCGAGGCTGGAGCTAATGCTTTAGTTGCTGGTTCAGCTGTATTTGGAGCTCCAGATTATGCTGAAGGCATGGGAACTGACTGTTTGCTGATCTTATGCATAAAAATAATGACTATATACATGTACATGATTGTGCTTTGAAATATTTGTCTGATATAATTAAATTGGTTTGCAGCTATAAGAGGAATCAAAAGCAGCAAAAGGCCAGAGGCAGTGGCAGTTTGATTCATGATTTCCAGAAGATTTGATTTTTCCAATGTGCAAATATCTATACTCTCCATTCCCATGTATGTTCTTTACCCAGCTTTCTTGTGGGTTCTGAAGTTACAACAAGATCAGGCATGGGTGAAAATCATCATAATATGTACATGCATTCTTATTATTACATAGGCTCATTCGCTCTGGTGCCATCATCCTGCAATGAGCTCTTAAAACAGTTCTGGTTCTTACATTAATTTGCGCTCGCGGTCTTTGTATTGGCAGATAATGAAAAAATAAAATTTTTATTTTTTAAAATTTTTGATTTATTTTTTATATGATTTTATCACATTAATTAAATTTCTTGCCTTCAATGACATACAAAATATTGATGTATTATTTTAATACTTTTTATTAAAATATTCTTTTAAGATCATGATTGATTTTCATTTAAAAAATAGTGCTTATGATTAAAAAATATGCTTTTATTAAACTAATAAAGAGATGTGTTAATAAGAAAATAGAGTTTAAAATGAAAAAAAATAAAATTTTCTTCTTATTTAAAAAGTTTACATATAAAACTAATATATAATTATGTCTTAATAAATTTTTATTTAAATTATCGTTGTCTTTTATTCAAATAACATGATACTAATAAAAACTTATGTGTGTTTTATGATGATATTATCATTTGTTTTATGAATAATTATGTATTGGTTTTATATGTAAATTTTTTAAAATAATCTCCTATTTTTTTTTTTGTAATTGACTTATTTCTTATTAAGAATAATTTTTTAAAATACCTCTATTGTAATCGTCTTGTTTTGTAGAAACGATGAAGGAGGAAAAAGAAAAAAAAATAACAAAAAAAAAGAAGAAAGAAAATAGAAAATAGAAAATGCAGTGCCTAAGAAAACACCTATATTGCAAATGCTTAGGTCAAAAACTAATCTAACTAGCTGAGGATAAATAACATCGTGATATATATAGCAGAGAACCAATACTAAAAACCTATGAAGCATGACTGGAAAAGAAAACAAAAGCCTTATTTAATGCACAATGATTAAAACAACACGTGTAATCACTAAAATAAAAGAAGCAGCAGCCAAAAATGGAGGTAAAAGCACTGAAAGATAAACACATAGGAAACCACAATGCGAGCTATAATAAACTGTGGGGGAAGCGATTATAGATAAAAATAAAAAATAATAAAATAATAAAGCACGTTTCTAGCATACCCGATTGAAAAACCTTCTTCATGCAACTCAACCAGAAAGCTAACGATAACGAAGTATGCTCAAATATCATAGCCCTAACAAAAAAATGATCAGCAAAATTAGCAGCCTCCCAACACTTAGAGACCGCCTATTGAGCAAATAGTAACAATATAGATAATATGAAAATTGCTTACAATCACAGCGATCATAAACGCAACAACTAATTTAAGGTATGTTTGAAAACGTGATACAAACCATGTTTTCTTGAATTTTTTTTTAAATTTTTTTTAAAATAAATTTTTTTATGTTTTGAGATTCTTTTGATGTACTGATATCAAAAATAATTTTTTTAAAAATATAAAAAATATTATTTTGATGCATTTTTAAACGAAAAACACTTTAAACCGTCATAACTACCACAATCTCAAACACACAATGTCTGACCAAAACACACCAGTTAGTAAAAACTAGATTGACAATAAAACATGAAAAACTCAAAGATAAATGCCAAAACCCTTGTTTCGTTATAGAGTTACGGTAAATTAATCTTGAATTAAGCAATGGAATAACACAATGACTAAAATTGAATACAAAGGCAAACTCATTCAACATTTTAGAACAAAAGTATATAGAAAAGAACCTTCTCTTTACCAAAGCTTTTAGCATTCAAGTCTGCTCAAACAGCTTTCTTACAGGAACATACTTCTTGAAAATAGCAAGATCATTCAGTGTGTCAACCAAACAAGTTTAATTTTTTAAATCATTATAATAAATTAAGAAATTAAATACTGTAAGTAAGTTGTCAAAACTAAAAGAGTGTGTCTTCCTTTCCCATACCTAGGAACGAGTCTGTATTTTAAAGCTAACTGTAATTGCACACCAACTTCACCACGGGTCCCCACAGCCATTCAAAAAAAAAAAAAAACAAAGAGAACAATATCAAAGTACCACAGGTAACAATCGAGCAAAGTAATGCTCTGACACAAGAGAAGCTCAAATGGTAACTAAAACAAAGCAATGTTCAAACGTAAGAGAAG
>Ga0307517_10010359_pt1 | contig 13058 bp, 6 predicted proteins | sample 23_EM_MG_FD_194515 | JGI IMG/M metagenome (GOLD analysis project Ga0307517, IMG submission 194515) | Populus trichocarpa ectomycorrhiza microbial communities from riparian zone in the Pacific Northwest, United States - 23_EM | ecosystem: Host-associated > Plants > Roots > Unclassified | place...
TGGCGCCCCCCCCCCCCCCCCCCCCCCCACCTCCCTCTTAACAACAAAATATGTTCAACTTTCTTTTTTCTTGTTTTGCAGAAACCGAAATGGATATGAATATAATTTCTCTGATGAAGATGAGGAAGAAGAAAATGAAACGTATAGTAGGTACTACGTTCAGTCCATGGAAAAAGAAAACCTTGCAGCCGGCATAGTTCATGGTGGTGACCGTGAATCAGCACTTCAGTTTATGCCGCCCAACAACAGCACCCATACTAATGTTGAAGATTTCATAAGCTCGCCAGAGGAACCCTTACTTGAAGACCAAGATGGTAGTTTTGCTAGTGAAGATATGCTTTCTGTTCTTGTCTCAGCAGGTTCAGAATCAGAACATGATGATGCAGATATGGTCGAAGAAGAGATGCCGACAAGTGATACTGATTCGTTTCATGATTCTGTCCCGAATCTACACGGACCCACCGCTCCGATCACCAAAGACTTGCACAAAAGTGGTTTCATGGACAGTGACGAAATCTGTGGCGGTATTTGGCTATTTGCATCGCATATTCTTCTCTAAGAAAAGTTTGTTACATTAGTTACATGTTATACTTGCAATACTTCCATTAGTCCTCATATTGCTTGGGATGTTTTTCTTGCAGAAGACTGCATTAATCAAGAAATTGAAAATAAAAAGACACATACAAATTTCTCCGTTGATGAAAAGTTTCTGGTTTTAGCGCCAACCCGATTGGAATCAAGGAAACTTCAAGTTCAAGAAAAGGACGAGGAAGAAATATTTGGTGACTCGTGCACTGTGGGTTCAACTTCTAAGAGTTCCTCTGAATGGAGGAGCTCAATCAAGGATTCAGGAACTGAGGATCCATTCTCTTCTTCATCGCGAAGAAGTTGCCCCAGGTGGGAATCCTACACAGTATTCCAAAAATATGACGAAGAGATGATGTTCCTAGATAGAATTAGTGCTCAAAAGCTTCATGAAACAGGTAATTTTATTTTAGTACTTTGAAATGTCAATGTTCCTGCATTACATATTTTGTCATAATTCTTTCAGAAAACTAATTAATTTCAAATGAGATTCCTGTTTTCAGATTCTCTTAGGTCCATCCAAGTGAATCCAAGATCAATTTCAGATAGGATTGTTCACAAGTTTTCGACTATAAAAAAGAAGCCTTCAGACATCCGCCAGAACCCGTATCATGAATTGGAAGGTGCCTATGTAGCTCAAATTTGCTTAACATGGGAAGCACTTAATTGGAACTACAAGAACTTCGAACGTAAAAGAGCTTCGCAACGCGACTTTGATCCTGGTTGTCCTGCACATATTGCGCAACAGTTTCAGCAATTTCAAGTCCTTTTGCAGAGATATGTCGAAAATGAGCCTTATGAGCAAGGCCGGAGACCTGAGGTTTATGCCAGAATGAGGCTTCTAGCACCAAAGTTGCTCCTGGTGCCAGAATATCGAGGTATGCATTAAACGAAAGCCTGATCCTCTGCATACATCTCATCATCTCAGGAAACAGAATAAAAAAAGAACAAAGAATATTTGCCATTAGATTAGGTTAATTTCTTAATCCTTCAAAAGGATTAGAATTTGGGTTCATATCTTTCCCAAAGCACATTGGAAGGCTTACTAGACCTTAGATTATACAGGAAGAATAACCTTCTTGCATCCCATGAAATTTCCATAACCTAAACTATAACGAGATCTGAATTCAAGATTCACAGTCAAAATCTACATGTTCAAGCCATTAACATGCAATTTTCACAATCTTTTTAATTCCCTGTCGCTTCTCTTTGTTCATCTGAAATTCTAGATGTAGGGCTTTAGCATGGGTTCAGTGAGCTTACTTTTCCTTTCTGTATGCCTAGATTTCTTAATTTCTTTTATTTTGTTATTTCAAGATTCTGAAGATGATCAGAAGGATGATGCTAACTTTGGCTCAAGAATTTCATCAGCTGCATTTCTAATGATAATGGAAGACGGAATCCGAACATTCATGAATTTTCTCAAGGCTGACAAGGAGAAAACCTGCCAGATACTTATGGCATTCTTTAAGCGAAATAGAAGGGATTCAGTGGATCCTGTTCTTCTTCAATTAATGAAGAAAGTTAATAAAAAAGTAAGCTTATATAACTCTGCTTCTCGCTCTCATGTCATGGTATGCTATTAATATGAGAGTATTATTCTGAAACTAATCCGTGAATGCTTTGACATACTGTATCTGTGCAGAAAAGGATTAAGCTTAAAGATCTTCGCCGCGTTCGCACTTGCATAAGGAAAAGAAAATTAACAGTGGAGGAAGAGATGGAGATTTTGATGGGACTAATAGACTTAAAACTCGTCTCTAGAGTATTGAGAATGTCTGACATGAGTGAAGAACAACTGCATTGGTGCGAAGAAAAAATGAGCAAAGTGAGAGTATTGGATGGGAAACTTCAAAGAGATTCCTCACCACTTTTTTTCCCTGCGCATTGACCCACACCACAGTGTTGCTTGATGACTAGATCATGAATGTGTCGTCACTGCAAAAAAAAAAAATTAAGAAAAATGATCATCGCAGGCACCCTTTTGTAAATACTGTAAAATAATGTACATGGAAGGGCGCCTCCAAATCAAAGTGACTACATGTGAGTGACATGGATTTTGGAATCCAAGATAGACCAGTACAGAGACGTGTCTGCAGCAATTTGTGAGCTTTAAAAGTGAAAGACCAGAGGCAAAGCAAGGAACACGAAGATAGAGACAAGTATAGCTTTAGTTACTTTAGCTTTTTCATTAGGATTTATCTACAAGGGATTTGAGCTGAATCAAAAGAAGAGAAGAGAAGAGCTTTTACACATGCATGGAGTGAAGGAATAATAAAAAGCAGCACATGGTGCCCTCAAAGAATTGTCCACAGTTCTTGTTGCAGAAGGAAAAATAAGCGTTGTAAGTTAACTAGTGAAGTTTTAGATTTGATTTTCAATAATTATGAGTTTGAGTTTTCTTAAAATTACTAAAAACTTATATAATTGTTAACTTTAAAATTCATTAGATTAATTAAGATACACGCAATCTAATCCAGAAATTCACATTAATTTAAAAGAAAGATAAATAAATAACATTCATGTCCGAAAAATGATTACCTTGTACCGTCTTCGTCGACTAATTTAGGTCATCAGGTACAAATTGGTCCTTGACAATATCAGGCCATGCACGTTTCCTCTTGCTTGGGAAACTTATGCCAGTTTCATACATGCTTGAGGTACGTACACAAGATGCCACTCTGAAAATAACTCACAAGCAAAAAAAAATATTATCACTATTTTTTTTTATGGTGAAGTCCTCCTTCTATTTATATTATAACAAAAGTTAAATAATGTAAGGAAATCATTGTAATTTAAAAGATTTTTTAAATAGTAACTTCACTTTTAATTTCTCATATTTTCACGAGCAGATAAATGTTTTTTTGGTTTTCTTCCACAAGGGTATTCAGGTTTTTTTAATTTTCAAGTATAATCAAATAACACTTTTAGCCTCAGAAAAGACAAAAAAAAGCTTTGGCTTTGGGGGTATTTTGGTATTTTACATAGGTATTTTGTGTAATTAAGAGGATCATGATAAGTGTTTTAGTATTTTCTCTATATATTTGTTATTTTTTAATCGAAAAGTTGCGGACATGTGTTCCTCACGTTCCAGCGAGTGGGCAGCGCCCGCGCCATTAAGGAGGCGGGTATGACGCTTCCCAGTGGTCAAATCTGGTTATTCGCTGTTTAATTGGATACACAAATGTGCCTCTTTCCACATAATATGGCACATGTAAACATCTAATGGTTGGATTGCCACTAGTGATTGATTGTTTGCATTTTTCATTTCTTTTCTCTCTCCTGACAACTAAAGTGCACACTTGTCTTCTTTGTTTGTTGTTTGTCAAATCAGACATGATTGCCAAACCCAAACATTTGGGTCAAAAAATTTAAAATTTTTTCAAAGCACAATTGGATTGCAAAAATAAACACTGCCTTATTCAATCATGATTTTTCATTCATATGCAATAAAACTTAACTGCAAACTTTTTTTGTTTGTACAACTTGTTTTATAAATTTGTTATATTTGAAGAGGAAAGAATGGAAAACAATGTTGAGTTCTAAGTGATTTATTTCAAGTCTTCAAAAATAAACTTTTTTTTTTTGTATGCATTGTGGATGAAAATATTAATTTTATGTTTCCATCTAAGTGTTGGACAGTTTTTTAAAGGATTCATTTTTTTTTATTTTGAGATGTTATTGCATGATCTAATTATCAAAGTTTGTTACAAGTAGAGTTTATTCTACGTTATAACTATTAGTATATACAAAAATTTAAAATATATGATCATAAGAGAAAACTTTTGAATTGATACAATATGTTGTAGGAAAAGAAAATATTGTATATGTAAAAGACTTATTGTCCTTTTAACTATCTTAATTTGTGCAATTTTATAAATGATTTCTTCACTAAAATTAGAGATTAATAAAAACAATTGAATGAATTTTAGGGATAAGTGTGGTTAATGTCCCAAAATAGAAGAAAAAACTATAGGAAAGATAAAAAAAAATATTTGGTTAAAAAGACAAAGATGAAAATACAAAATAAATATGTTTTTTAGAACAATTATAAGTGAATTCCTATATTTAAAAAAAAAAACGCATAGGTCTGGCACTAGCGTGGCTGCCAGACCTAAAGCACTCGGGTCTGGCAAAGAGTTGATTAGAGGTTTAAAAATTAATCCACTTGATTAGGTTTAATAACACTATTAAAACATTCTCCATACTCTTAATATTTTTTTTTTACTTTTAAAAAAACTTGATATTGACCCACTATAAGGCGCAAGCCAATGAACTAGTGGTTATCTACATCCAGTCGGTGTTCAGGATATTAGCTTGCTTTACTTTCAAGAATCTCCATGTCCTCTTTGTATTCTTTGTCTATGTTAGGATAAAGGAAGATAGTTTGCTCTTTTATACAGAAATATTATTGTTAATTGATTGAAAAGAAAATTGGAAAAATCATTTAATTTGATAAATATATAAATATGAGTAAAAAAAACAAGAAGAAAAACTCAAAAACTAAGAAGAGATGAACCAAAAGACAAAGACGAAGAGAGAAAGAAGGAAAAGAAAAGAAAGGAAATAGATGGATCATGGTTGATGGTGGAATTATGTTTTAAAGGTAAAATCATATTTTGATCTACTTGATTGTTCTTGTTAATTATGATTTTTAATTGTTTATATTGATGAAGAGTTGAAGTTTATGTTTTTAAGTTTAATGAATTAATTATTATGGGTAATAAATTGATTGATTGATTGATTTTGTATAGTTTTGTTAGGAATACTGATTTGAGATTCATTTGGTTTAATTGATGTATTAGGGATAAGAAATCTTAATAAAAAAATAGTATTGAATTCTAGAAAATCTAGTTGTGAGTTCGAAGATGATAAAAATTATACTTCAATCCTTGATTTGAAAAAATTACAATTTAGTCCCTGAACTTTAGAAAATTTACAATTTTACCCTTGAAACATATTTTGGGATTCTAGAAAAAACTGATTGTTGTGTTAAAGATGAAGAATTCCAATTCAGCCATTGATTTATGATATTTCCAATTTAGTCCCTGAATATTGTAAAATTACAATTTGATCCCTATTTTTCAGGAAACAATATAATTTGTCCTTGAATGTAAAAATATGTTTATGTTGAATTTCATATTTACTGATGGTTGATTATCAATTTTATTTACTTTTTTTGAAATTCAAGTTAATTTGATATTGTGTTTAAATATGTTTAGGTACCATATACAACTTCTTTGGGACATGAAAGAAAACAAAATGCAAAATTAAGAGGTCCAATCAAATACATTCAAACATTAGTATCAATCCAATAAACATTGCTCAATCTCAAAATCTCATCACAAAACACATCAAAACTAACAATAAACAAGATAATTATTTAAAAGATATTTAAAATTAAAAATAGACCTTCTATAGGTGGTTGAGGAGGACCAAAATAGACTGAAATAGTTGCAAAACAATGCTGGATCGAAAGAAACAGTGTTGGCATGTGGCAGCCATACGTTAATAGAGGTTGTCATGTTTGGTGCGTCGTTCCATGCACCACCCATATTTGATTGGTGTGTGGAAGGGCTTGTAAGTCACCACTGACTAGTGAGGGAGATCTGACGCCTTGAAGGTCAGGTGGTTATGGTTATTTCACTGTTGTCTTTTTTTATATATATCTCTCTAGTTACTCACTCAAAGGTCATTGGATTATAAGGCTTATATGGTTGTGTATTACTCATCAAGAGGATAAAAATGGCAGTGATCTTATCTTGTTTGGAGGTTTAAGGAGAGAGAAATCAAAGAGATAAGTTTTGGTGGTTGTTTTCTCCCTCTCCTCGATTTGCAACGATGCAGGGGTCATCAATTTCAATTGATTAAGGGGTTTTATAGAGGGTTTTGAGATCAAGATAATGATGGTGGTTTTGTAATATATAAAGGTAAGAGGTGAGAGAGATTAAGGAGAAAGTTTTGGTTTTGAAAAGAGAAAGATGAGGCTAGGTTTTTTTGTTGGAAAAAGGTAGTAGAAGATGAATAGTGTTTTTTTAGGGTTTATTTCTCCATATGTTAGCTCATATTCTCTCAAAAAAAAAAATTATGGTGGCTCTCATCTTTGGTGGCTTAGGTTTTAGGGTTTTTTTTGTTAGGGTTTTAGGATAGTATAAGGGGGAAGATGATGAATAGTCCCCTCTTTTCTCTCTTTTTTTTTTTCCTCTCTTTTTTAGTGCATTCTCTCTCTATTTATGGTGGTTAGGGTTTTAGTGGAAAATATGATAAATAGTTTGCTTTGTGTGATGGGCCTTTCTCTACTATTTACTTATGTATTTATAGCCTATAAATTTTATCTTCTTTTTAGTTTCTTGATCCCCAAGTAACTTAATTTTATTTTGATCCTTCTTTTTTTATTTTGGACATTAGCTCCTTGTTTATTTTCCTCCTATTTTGATTTTGATTTTACTTATTTTTCACTTCTCTTTTGCAGCCCAATCAATCATTACACAAACTAGTTTTTTTTTTCCTAACCACAAATTTAAAAATATTTGATTAAATAGTATGTGTCCTAAACACTCGGTGCTCTCAAAACTAGATCTAGGTTACTTTTTACAACTAATAAAGCTCATGCCATCAACATCAAATTTTTATAGTAGACTATTGGTTCTCTTAGTCTTTTTTCTTCGAGTAATCCAAAATGATTGGTAACAAGTGGATTAACAAAATTGTTTATGAATCTATGCTAAGCATATAAATTTAAATTTATATATGTATAACCTTGACTCTTTTCCTCCACATGCAAGCAAATTCAAGTATTGGGAGATCCTTTTTTATTTTAAGGGATTTTTCTTGTTTTCAAGTCTTTTTTAGTTAATGATGCTATAGGTTTTTCCAACCTTATAAGTTGAGATTTCTATTCAAATATGTCATGTTTAAGTACTAAACAAAACAAAAAGATGAGATGGAAATTTATTGCAAAGAGTTAAGTTTGTCATATAGAAGCTATTAACCTCTTATTTGATAAAACAAATTGATGAATTTACAACTCCTACTTAGATGTGTCGTTAACTTAAATTTAGTGATAAACTTCATTAAGAAGGTGAGGTGGGACATTTAAAACATCGTAGTTTTGTCAATAAATTATTCCATTAAATAATTAAAGATAATACTTGGAATTTAACTTGTTGAGGAGAGAATAAGTTCAGCTCCTAACACACATCTATATATACTTTTTTCAAGTTCTGAGGAGTCAAAATGTGGTGTCATGCACCACCCATACATGTAATTTGTTTTGTGATTTAAAGATATATTATTTGTAAGTGCATCATTTATACAAGGTTAGCACAACATTTTCTCAGTTATTGGTTGAATAGTGCAAACATGCACCACATTCAATGCAAGCGTCTTTTTTCTTGATTAATGATTGTTTCTAGCCAACTTGTCACTAACATTCACTAACTACTTCATCAATGACATGTTAGACACTACATCCAATGATGGGTACTAATATTTTTACTAATAAATTTTCATGCAACTTCTTTTTATAAATACCTTGGATTACAAAGTAAATAGAATAGGTCACATTTTTCTCAGACTTAACACTTTTTTACACTTATATTTTCTCTCAATTTTCTTGTATATTTTTTTTTTATCTCATACAACTACTTATTTAAACATCAAAGAGTCACTTGTTCCATAAGGGACTTATTTTTTAGACAAACTTTAAGTCACCGATCAAACCCAATAATAAGTAAGCCTAGACATAAGGCCCATATCAAGCCTACTCATCTTGTCTTATGATCATAGTTCATGAAAAATCCATTTTCTATGTGGAGTTTCTTTCATGACTTCATTAGTAGAACTACTTGTATCCTGAAATTAGTTGTTATAGAAAACAAACTCCAAATGACCTCAAATTTTATATGAGATGCGATTACAACCTTAAAACCTTGTATATAAAATTTGAGAATTTTATAAATTTATTTGACCCAAAATTCCCTTCTGATACGAATCTAACTTATTATGATAAATTTTAATCCTGACCTTGTTTACTATAGCAAACAATCTCCAAATGAACTAAAAATTTATAATGGGTGATATTAGGACTCCTAGAACCAGCATAAAGAATTTGGGAATTTTATGAATTGGTTTGGTCCAAATTATCCCTTATTTGTGTATTGTTGCAAATTCGACAAAAATAATTGTTAGACGTTCTTTTTTTTTCTTTTCTTTTCTTTTCTTTTTTACTCTTTATGATACTGATATATTTTAAGACAATAACAAACAATAATAACACCTTTTTTTTTAAGAATCCCTATATGCATACTACTAAGCTATAGACATGAAATAATCAAAAATTGAATCAAAGACAGCTAAAGCTAAGGAAACTGAAACTAACAATAAGAAAATAAAGGATATAACCTGACTTTTAGAGCCTAGCTCTGATATTAACTGATGTGAGCCTCTTGATTATGTGGTCAAGTAACCCCCAATGAAGTAGATAATAACTCGAAAAGTCAAAAATCAAGTTTGATAGAACTTTGATCCAGAGGTAACCCTATACCTAAGAACCAAATGTATTGAAAAAAAAACTTGGACCTAGAGATAACCTTGTATCTAAAAACTCTAAGTATGTGTATGACGCCATGAAGCTAGTTAACCTTCGATAAGTCAGTGTATGATTTTTGTCCCTGCAAAGAAAGGTTGTTTTGCCACAAACAAACAAAAAGAAAACTCATGTTTATTCTCCAACTTGCTACTAAAATTTGCAAATAAAAAAACATAATATAGTCTCATCTAACTAACCCTAATAGACCCCTTTTAGGTTGCAAACTAATGAGCCTAAACTAGTAATCAACTAACATAATCCCAATAATGAAATAAACCTCTAAATAATATCTAATGAGCCAGAACAAACCCAAATTAAAAATAATAATTCAATATTAAATAAATAAATAAAATAGGATAATAAAAAGAAAGTCTTCATGGTAAAATTCCTCTATATAGCCTAAATCTCTAATTTTCGCACATTCTTGGCAAATTTCCAGTCTTGAATTTAAACACGTTGTTTTCTCTCATTTTGATCAATTACTGGGCCTAACATATATGTTTGGAAAGCTTGGGATGTCTAGTTTCCATACCAACTTTAATTACAGATAAATTCCACATATAGCGTCAGATATGTCTCAAATAGTACATAAAGGTCTAGTTTGGCAGATTCGATAAGATTTGTCTAGTAATTTTGACCCTTTGAAATAATATGTTTCCGAACTTCATTTGATCCGAACATTTACAAAAATATAGTTCCATATATTTCTAGTATTTCCTTGTAAAATTTCAGCTCGTTCTGATATATGGTTTGAGAAATATGTCCAATCTCGAAAAACTAGTCAGCAAGCATTTTAAGGTCAAATTCGGACATGATTTGGTTTGTATTAACATATCATATGACAAACACCTAAATATTAGTTATAGATATCTTTTATACCTCAGCTTATAAGAATAATTGTTTCCTTTCATAAAGGAAAGAACATAATATGTATCAGTCTCTATGACTCTAATGAATATCCAATATTTAAGAGAGCATTGACTATGAACATTTTAGGAACAATGTTATGATGTAATAGGAATCTCATAATTATAACAACTTTATAATTCCTTTGCAAAGTATTTTTCTCCTATGGACTTTATCTTTACTCTAGTTTCATTAATAAAATATTAGATTCATTAATATAATATTATATGAATATTAAATATAAATTAAGTCTTTATTAATTATAAATATGTATTTACATAAATATAATAATGTCACTTATAACCAATCAATTGACTACAAGAGATATTAAACTAACACATTGACTAAGGAAATGAACTATAAAATTAAATGATTAAAAGGGTAGATAACCAAGAAATTAAAGTATTGTTTGATTGGTCTTAAGATATTTACATGGGTAGTAAATAAGAATTTAGACATCTTAAGAATAATGGTTTTTATGTAGGGTAGTAATGTAATAAGAATGATGATGATACATAAGAAGTTAGATGTGCATGGATGACATTAATTTTGTTAAGTGATGATGAGACCATGCTAATGTTAGATCAATTGAGTGTTATGCCTAGAAAAATCTTATTACTTAAAAGCTAAAAGAATGAGAACTAAGGAACAAGTGTGATTGATATTTAGTAGTTGAAAGATAGATAACAAAGGAATGGAAGGTGTTAATTTAGTTAATTGTAATATAATGATATAAATATCAAATCAAAAGTTAGATATCCTAAGAATTAAAACTTCTATGAGGAGTAACCATGTAATAAGAATGATGATGATGTACGAAAATTAGAAATGCATGATTGGTATGACTTAGTTGTGCTAAGTGATGATGTCGTGTTCATTAATAAAGAACTGATATTTATATATGTGTAAGGGATGATAAACAACTTCCAATACGTCTTACGTAGATAATATTATGAGGAGAATTGGTTGTACTGGAAAGGGTAGATTATTCCAAATTTAATGTCTTATTAATGTTAGGTATGAATCATAATTAGTAAAATAGTCTTTGTTTTAGACAACCCAAGATCAGGGTAGTGAATGTTTAACCATGATGATGAAATGATTAACTTGAAGCTTGAATAATAAGTAGTTCATTGAAGTAATAAATTCTACTTGAATTGGGGAGAGAGTTTTTGAAATTCATTGGACTAATAGACCAATAGTAAAAGGAAAGTATGAGCTATGATTGTTGGATAGACTAATGAATCTAGAATAAAACGAAGCATGTAATATACATATTAAATGGACTAATGAATCTTAAAAATTAAGAATAAATCATTGATTAATGAATTCATGATTTGGATTATTACATGAGAGACAATTGTTGTTTTGGAATGAATGACAATACAATTGAATTGTAATATGGGAATTATAGTTACCATAATGGCCCATAATTATATAAATATGGCAATCTAAATCTAGTCACGAAAATGATGATATGATTCTCTCGAAGAATAAGTGATTTGAGAGAATAGAAATGTATTAATAAGATCTTGAAATGATCGAAATGTTAAAGAATAGTAGAACTACAATAATAAGAAAGAGATATTTAATAGGGAGAATGAATATGAAAATATGCTTAATGAATAATTTATATAAAAGTAACCGAAAAAGTATTGATAATGCGAAGTTTATTCAAGATGCTTTTAAAAGAAATACTAGTCTTGTTAATTATAAAATTATTGAATTGATAAATTTATGAATTATATGTATTTGCAAGTATTACATGTTCGACGTCGCAAAAAATCATGAATCTTATTTTCTTTTATCGTACTTAGGTATAAATTAATAAATTTATTATATAATTTTATAAGTAAATTTAATGTATGTAATTACACCAAATGAGTTATGGATTTTATATAATAAAAAGAATAATTTATGTAAGGATATGAAATTAGTTGAATATTGTAGAAATCTTGAAATCCTAAATAAATTATTGGGCATAATAGCTTATATGACATACCATAAGTTACTTGTCAATTTGAGATGGTGAACTGTGATGTCTGGATTATGGGTGTTGTCATTGGAGGTATTACAAGGTAAAATGAAAATTTTAGTAAAGTTCATACTTAAGGAAAACTTTGTTAAAATTTTGTTAAGAAAAAAAAAGAATAGAAAGAAAAGAAAACTTTCATGGGATGAAAAATTATGAATGTGTAATGTACATTATATTTGATATTGGAATTGATTTAAAATATTTAAAAGTTCTTCAAAAAAAAAACCTCATTTTACACATGCAGGTTGATTAGAAGTGTCAAAGTTACATGGAGAATTCTACAGCGTTACGGCTAAACTAGAATATCTTTTTTTAAGTCATGTAACTTTCAGTCTACTATGTTGTTAATTTGCTAGATACCCTTCCCTATTGTAAAATTATTCATCTATGGTTTTTTTTCATAATTGGTATAAATAAAATTTGAAGTTTTTAACCTAGAATTTTGAAGTTTAGATCTTGAAATGACCTTTTTTTATAAGTTTCTTTTTCAAGGATCCAAATCGGTTAGGTCTACTATATCTTTTTTTAAAAGGACCAATATAGAGTTTTTCATGAATGGATTTCTTTGATAAGTTTTCTTCTTTAAGAGACTGATATCAAAATTTCTGTGAAAGACAAGTATCATGTTTAAGGGACAGACACTAGAATACTCGCAAATGGTCTAATCAATGAGTCTTTTATTTTTAAATACTGATGCTAAATTTTCCACAAAACAATTAGAAATCAAATCAAAATATAAATTGAAAATAAGCTAAAAATAATTAGGATAATTAAAGACAATAAAAAAAATAAATTTATGAGAAAAACACATAGTAAATATAACATTTCATAAGAAAGGATGTAGTAAAGGTAACATTGCTATTCACTTAGACATAATTAACCCATTACCTGAATCTTTGGAATTAGTGCTAATCTTTACGATTCATAGTTTCTTCTAATTAT
>Ga0307517_10010361_pt1 | contig 13058 bp, 9 predicted proteins | sample 23_EM_MG_FD_194515 | JGI IMG/M metagenome (GOLD analysis project Ga0307517, IMG submission 194515) | Populus trichocarpa ectomycorrhiza microbial communities from riparian zone in the Pacific Northwest, United States - 23_EM | ecosystem: Host-associated > Plants > Roots > Unclassified | place...
CAATTGTTCACGTAAAAGATGTTAACCAATGTCAAACCAATTCTTATAAAAATACTCAAATAGAAAAATTAAAAAGATTATCTTGAATAAAATATTAACACGCGTAAAGCAATTATAACAACAACAATTCAAAAGTCTTTAGTGGAATAAATTATAAATTATTTCTTTAGTTTTACAAAATGAATTAAAAGAATTTAATTCATTTAATTTCAAAAGATTCATTAATTAGTACTTTTATTAGTGTTAACTCAGTCTCATTATTTTGTTCTATAAAATATCTTCTTTTTTGTCAATTTTTTCGTATTATTTTTTTTCTTTTTTATTTTCTAAAATAAATAGATGAAAAGAGCTAACTAATAATATTTTAAGAAAATAAAGGGACTATTTCATTATTTTATAAAATTAGAGAGACTAATTTATAATTACTCGGAGTAATTAACTTTTATTACTGTCTTGAAAAACAAATAATCACCCACAGGTTTTTGTTTACGATCTCAAGCTCCCAACAACACTATTAAACACTCCACAAATCTCTTGCGATTCCTTAGCTTCCTTTCTGATCTTCTCTTCGCTCTTTAGTTACAGATCTCTTTCTCTGTTTCTCCAAACCCCAAATCAGAATCCAATCCAATCAGGTACCTTTGATCTGTTATTGTCTTTGTACTGTAATTTCTTGTTGATCCATCTATTTATGCATGTTTAATCTTATTTATCTTCTTTGAGTACTTTTCTCTATTTTATTTTCACTTTCTTGAATTCCCCCCTCTTTTTTTGCTCCTTCCCATCGCTGTCTGCATCTCTCTTTTTTGTCCTTTTCTTTTCGGGGTTTGAAGTTAAATTGGGCTTTGTGCTTCGGATTTTCAATTCTGGATCTTGCCATGCTATTTGACTAGTATTGGAATGGACTTTGTCGCTGATGCTTTGACATTCTTGTCATTGCTACTGCTACTTTTGCATTCGCTCTGACTGCTGTATTTGCTATTATTGTTTCTCTTTTATTCCCATCAAAGACCACCCCTTTTCACAAGCTGTTGAATCGGAATTTGGCCATCAATAAGCTTTACCATGCCAAGGACGAGCTTTTAGCATGCCTGTCTGTTGAGCATTTGGTCTTGTGTGGTTGGATCAGCTCGCTGAGTATTTCTATTTTAGTTAGTCAATGCTTTGCTTATTCATGGGTTTGAATCCTGTGTGGACATATTTGTTGATGGTTTTCTCTGCTTGTTTAGATAGTGCCCCATTTGTTTATTTTCTTACATTTTTCCCCTCTCCAGGGTTATGCTTAACTATATTGGTTCCTTTATTTTTTTGGATAAAAGTCATTGCCTTATTAGCTTATCCAATTGGTTTCATTTGTATGCTTCCTCCATTGAATTGGGTTATTGAATTTCATGTGCAGATGGCAACGCAGGAAACAGCTCCTGCTTCTGGTCCCAGTGCTGAAGTTGTTGGCAATGCCTTCGTGGAGCAATACTATCACATTCTGCACGAATCACCGGAATTGGTACATAGATTTTATCAAGATTCAAGCTCGCTAAGCCGACCAAATACCGATGGTTTTATGACAACAGTTACTACCATGCAAGTATGTTTACATGGAGACTTTCAGTGCAAATGCACTGCGCGTGTTAATATGATGAAATATGGTGACTTTTCTCTTGCAGCAAATGTGCATTGTACTATTTTTGTTAATCTGTTCACCAAGTAAAGCATATTGCTTGCTTTCTCTAGTTAATAAATGTGAGGCTAACAAGCTCATTCAATTACTGTGATTTAGGACATACTCTGTGATAATTGCTGATGAGTGCATTAGATGAGACATTTTTTTTTAATAATTTAAAAATGGGAATAAAAAAGTCTGCTGAATGATCTATTTTCATTACCCTTTTTATGTAAATGAATTGTTCTGTGCACCATTGTCAAATCTGCTTATATTGCTTTGGGAATCTCTGTGATCAAGTTTAGATAGCTCAGAATTACTGCAATATAACTTAAGGTAGAAAAGCTTGTCATCCCACTATTAAGTATGGGTATTTTTCTTAATGGTAATTGATGCACTTTCAGAATCAGCACAATCACTTCAACTCCAAAGGTTTGCCAATTCACATTTTCTGACTTGCATTTAGTCCTCGATATAGCTCACACAGAATAAAATTTTTATGAAAATTTTCTTCAGACTGGTATTCATTATGGGATTTACCTCTCGTATTTGTTCAGGAAACTTGGATATTCTGTACTGATAACTGGCTTGAATGAGAGTCTTAAATTCTTATTATAGTCTGGCATAGGTTGATGGGCAGTTTTTATTGTTCTTTGTCTTGGAGCAGGCAATCAATGACAAGATCCTTTCATTGAATTATAAAGATTACACAGCTGAGATAAAAACGGCAGATGCTCAAGAGTCGCATGAGAAAGGAGTGATTGTTCTTGTAACTGGGTGCTTAACTGGAAAGGATGACGTGAAAAAGAAATTCACACAAACATTCTTTCTTGCTCCTCAAGAAAAAGGGTACTTTGTATTGAATGATGTATTTAGGTTTGTTGGAGAGAACGAACCAATGCCAAACACTTCTGCTTTGGCTAATGGCATCGTTGAAAGTGCTCCACCTGCCTTGACAGCAGAATCAGGTTGGGATGATGTGGTAGAACCAGGTTGGCATAATATTCTGGCTCTCACTTCTTTTCTTTTTTTCTCCCCTTTTTTATATTTGTCATTATCCTCGGTTTCATTGAAAATGCTCCACCTGCCTTGACAGCAAAATCAGGTTGGGATGATGTGGTAGAACCAGGTTGGCATAATATTCTGGCTCTCACTTCTTTTCTTTTTTTCTCCCCTTTTTTATATTTGTCATTATCGTCAGTATATTCATTGGGAATGCAAATACTGAACTTGCAATTAAAAATCTCTCCAGATCCCACTCAGGCTACTGATCATCTTACGGTGGATCCTGCTACTTCCTTTGAAGAGGAAGATCTAAATAATGGTTCTGAAGTTTGTGATCATTCTGATAAGGAGGATGGTTCAGTGATTGACATAGAGGTGGTTGAACCTGTAACTGATTCAACTCAGAATGAAATTCTTGCAACTATTAATGCAGCTCCTGCTTCCTTGGAGGATGCTCCAAAGATATCATATGCTTCAATTGTGAGTTGATGCTCGTAATTATCTTATTGTACATTTTAGTACTATTTTAACCCCTTCTGACAATTTTTTAACCTTAATCTTGTATAGTTAAAAGTGATGAAAGGTAATACACCTCATCCAGTCCATTTTTCTATGACTAAAATGAGAGCTGCACCAATAAGCATTGAACAACAGTCAGCTAACTCTGCAAAGTCAGCTGCACCAGAGGCTTTGGCTTCAGCTGGTAGCAGTGCTGGTGAAACTAGCGATGTTCATGAAGAAGGTATCATTTGCCTTTTGAATTGATAGATTGTCATACCTTGATATTTTTTCTCGAGTTTGGTATGTACATATTCTCTAATTATCAATCCACATGTATTATTCTAAAATAAAGATGCTTGTGGTGTGAGTGGAGTGATTGAATCTCTTTTGCCAAGTGGATATACCCTGATGGCAATATCCCTCACTTTAGAAGGGAGGTACCTTTATTGATGGGGTAGGTGAGGAGCCTGCCTCATAATGTTATCTATATTGGATGCAGCAGGATCAATATTTTTTATATCTGACTTTCGTGTGGTAGTCTGGTGGATGTTCTGTTGGTTTTTGTTCTATTTTCCTGATCACATATTGTTTACTTTGCTTTTGTTGCAGCTGAAGGTCACTCTATATTTGTTAAAAATTTACCTTTTGACGCAACGGTTGAACAGCTTGAAGAGGCATTTAAACATTTTGGGCCAATCAAGCATGGTGGCATTCAAGTCAGGAGTAGTAAGGTCTGGTTTGCATGACATTTTTGCATTCCATCCCAACCAAACAATTATTTCTGTAATGCTTATGGTTATCCCTGATGATCTGCAGCAAGGATTCTGTTTTGGCTTTGTTGAATTTGAAACTATGAGTTCCATGCAGGGTGCTCTTGAGGTAATGTATAATACCTTCCTGTTTCATTTTTTTGTCAGTTTTCTCTTGTATTGATTTAACATATGGATTATGAAGTACAAAAAAAAAATGATGATCCTATGGCAATTTAAGCTCATCCAGCAACATACCTGAATTGGTTCCTGTTTCTTTCTTCAATTCTTAATCTCTGTTCCTGTACATTTGGAGAAAGGTTATATGTATTTTGTACTGATTGATGGCGCTTAGGTTTTTCCACTAATTGGATAAAGAGATCAGAGTTTTTTTATGAAGGTGTGGATCCTTGGGCCATTGTGCTTGTAGGTTCTCAGCCGAGGTGCCTTCACTTAGATGCACATGAGGTGCCTTTTACGTGACCAACATTGCATGTATATGAAAGAAAAACAAAGCTAAAGGTCACTCAAGTTTTTCTGATCTTGAGCAGAACTCTCTCTCTCTCTACACACACACACACTTGCATGCTTGCACACAGCCACAAGCAGATGTTCTCAGTCTTAATAATATTTTAACTTTTCTCTTATCTTTTAAAAGGTGATATTGATTTGAGCCACGAGTGTCAATGGCATATTTAGTGCTTTCACTCCTTTTTCCAACTGTGCAAGCTTATGCCAAGTGTCTTGTCTCTTATACTAATTTAACAATTGCTAAAACAAATTCCAGGCTTCACCTATCAATATCGGGGATCATCAAGCTATTGTTGAGGAAAAGAGAACAAACACCCGAGGTAAGCTATATATGTCCTTGAATTGGTGCTGTGATTTGAATCCCAACCACTGGGGATGGCAATGGGTATCTATGGGTTGGGTTTGAAACTATACGTACCTGAACCTGAACCCTAACCCAAAATTACTATCCATGCCCAACTCGAAACCCGATGGATATGCATTTTTGATATCCAAACCCGAAACTGACCGGGTTTTGGCTGTCCATACCCTAGAAAATAACGATTTTTTGCATCTCTTTCTTTCATGGTTGCTGGGCATGATTAGCTGAGTCAAAAAAAATGAGATCAAATCTTTTTGCCTAGCTGCTGAGAAATTGAAAAGACCTGAAAACCTGTATCTTCAACCTTATTTTCCAGCAACAATTAAACTTATCTAAACTTGAAATATTCCTTGTGAGATTGCTAAGCAAAGGAGACGATGATGACTTGTCTTTTTCTTGCAACAAATCAAAGGAATGTCAAACCAAAGGAGATCGAAGGCTTGGTCCCTTTCACAAAACAAATTTTGAGATAAACAGTATAACACATAGAAATCAGTTGAAAAACAAACAACTCCATAGAGGGCCACAACTAGGCTGCCACTGCTGCTAGATCTGCTGCCGCCGCCACTGGATGGAGAAGAGAGTGAGAGGAAGTGAAGTGATGGCTGGAAGCTGAAAGGAGAAGTGAAAAACCTAAATTTTCCATTAATATATACATAGCTGGGTATAAGTGTAATTTCATCAAACCTTAAGGTTCTTAGTGTATTTCGGGTTGGGTCCGGGTAGGTAGAGCAATATCTGAACCCGACCCGAAACCTGATTGGGTCAAAAAAACTCCTATCTATTCAGATCGGGTAGAGTGGGTATCTATCGGGTTCGGGTAAAATTATCATCCTTAGCAACCATCACAGATAGGATTGCATTTAAAGAGGGCTAAAACCTACATCCAGGCCTAGATGGAAACTAGCTAGGGTTCAAATGGTCCAAAAGACTAGAAGTTTATGGTTCGGTCCTATTAAAGACAAGTTTTAGATGGTTGGTTTCAAGACCAGGATGTAGAATATTGTGTTTCGGGGATTTAGAAATTGAAAATAGATGTAGAATATGATAAATTAATGTACAAACAAAATAGAAAACTACTAGCCTAACACTAGTAAAATCAAGGAATCATTCCTTAATGAAAGAATCCCACTCAAAATGTTAAGCACTCTATTCCTAATAAATTCTCTCACATTGAAATTGAAAGACTACTACAAACATATTAAATAAACGGTGCTTGGACTTTATTCCTGCTCTAATGGAACTTGGACTTTTAACCGAGAAATATATAAGAATTCCTAAACAAGAAACCTAAACAAGTCAATTGTTTAAAGACTAATAAAAAAATGTATGTCCTGCTGAAACTTCCAGCAATCTATAAAATACAGAATAGCCTGGCTACTAAATGGAAGGCAGCCTTTGCAGAGAATCCTCATCCCACAGAATTAACTCTTGGGGCTTGAATATATTCTTTGTTTGTTCCTTGCTTAAATATTTGCCTAAAGTCAAAGCTAAATCCTTAGGTTGCATCATAGTTTTTCTAGAGACAGACCATCTAACAATACTGCAGACACTTTTTTACCTCAAAACAAAGCCCATTGTGGGCTATAAGATTCCAGAAGAGGGTGTGCAAAGGCTACAGACGCTTCTTTATAAAGCCTTTGCGTGGCACGTGCCACCTTCATGAGAGGCGCAAAACAATTACAACCTGTTTGGAATCAAATCACATATGAAATTGAATTCAATTCAACATGAGATTTGAATTCAATTGATAACCTATTATAATTCTTATGCTTAGAATAAAATACTATGGAATTGAATAGAATTAACAATCTTAACTATTTTATTCTTAATTCAGAATTGCATGGTACAACTTCTTAGTGAATAATTTGACATTGTGACAAGTATTACAAGTAATGTCCTCTTCAAGTTTTTATATTTCGTTGGAAAATGACTGCCTTCTACTATAATAATTTGGATTAACAAGCATGAAAATTCAAAATGTTAGTTAAGATGCAAATGAATGTAAAGAAGCCATTACTTTGGTATGTTCTGGGAATCAAAGCCATGCCACTGTGAAGTAGTAGACCATGGAAATGGATATTATAATAGAGGCCATTATATGATCATTAATGGACATTTAATCTTAGGGAAGATGTAAAAACCAGTATTGCTTAATTTAGTGGGTTTTAAGAAGGGCAATGACCGACTGTATTATTACCACTAAAAGACTTGTAATTGTAAGAGGAGGAAATATTCATTGATTGTCATTGATTTGTTCATGTGCTCTCTTACAAAGGAGAGAGAAATATATAGATCCCATCTTGTGAACTGTACTGCTAAATTGAGATGTCATTTGAAGAACGTTTTGATGTGCTGATATTAAAAATGATTTTTTTAAAATAAAAAAATTATTTTGATGTATTTTTTAGTGAAAAGCACCTTGAAAAACAACCATTACCATACTTCCAGAAACTCTCTAAGTTCACTGTGCCAAGCCCACGTTACTGAGTAGTCACTGGAAGTTCATAGTGAAGAGAAGTTTTTTGCAAATCAAAGGATCTCCCCTTTGATTTACTTTTGTGTATTTTTTATGATTTGAATTTCATTTGGAATTCAAATCAACACCCTCAAAAGAGTTCTAAATACTTGAATTGATTTAACCCTTGGAATTGAATTCAATTCCAAGGGTTCCAAACAGCCTGATAAGATCTGCTTCCTTGTGTTTCCATTAAGGCCAATTCCTGGCTACCTAATGATTTAAGGTTGGTGATAAAATGGCAGAAACAATACAATCTAAAAAAATGAAGGAGGGGTCGAAGCGGCTGCAGCAATTCCTTGGCATCACTGCCTCTTATATCCAGTGAAGACCTCTACCCCATACTTACCATCTCTCGTAAACCTTTTTCAGAGTTGAATCAATCTTAAGTAAGGGCATATAAAGACAAGAAAACGTCTCCTAAGGCTTGCACCATCACTACATATCTGTAAAATCCGAACTTAGACAGAACAGGCAAGAACCATATAACCACTAAAACTTAGATCTCCTTGAACCATCCAAATATCTACCAAGTTCAACCTCCACCAAGACCAGTCCAAACCACTCTTTTGAGTCTGGTCACCACAAACTTCAAGCTTGTAGGAGACCATTATTGTAACCAAATACAAAATAAAAGACAGACATCTCCAGATATGCCTTGAGAGCAGCAAGGATCTATACCACCCCTTAGCAGGTGGTGGAGGTAAAGAACCATGCCTTGAGGGAGTAGCATGAGATAATGAACTTTGATATGCTAGTAAAAGGAAGGTTATGGAACCTGGATAAGAGTCTCCCTCTCTTTAGTTTGGGAAAGGAAAAGAGAGCTGTCAGTTCAGTTGTGTATTTGCCTTCTGTTTTTTCATTTTTAACTTCTACGACACCTGCAGGCATAAATAAAATTGTAAAATTTTGCTGGTGCTTGCAGTTGGAAGCAGTAGTGGGAGGGGGAGGTATTCTTCAGGAAGAAGTGGGTTTCGGAGTGACAGTTTTAAGAGCCGTGGGAACTTTTTTGGTGGCCGGGGACATGGCAGGAATGAATTCAAAAACCAGGGTGAGTTTTCAGGGCGGCCTAGGGGTTCAACTGGATATGCTGGAGAGGATTATCAGCAAGGTTATCAGAGTGGAAGCAGAAGGGGAGGGCGTCAAGGTGGGACAAAAAGCAGTTCATTTTCTACATGAGCACAGGGAAGGAAAGTTGACAGATGATTTTTTTGACAGTACAAATGAGGGGCATGATGACAATAGATTTTGTTTTGGTTTTATTTTTTAGTGTATTTTTATATTTGCAACTGCTCGTAAGATTATTACTGAATCTTTTGTTTTTTTTTTTTCATGCCCCCCTCTCTCGGGGGGCATTTCATAAAAGCTTACATGAGATTGAAATGGTGTGGCTGCAATCATCGATTAACGTTGTGATGATTTCTTAGCTCCCTCGCTCCGTCCTTTTCTTTTATTAAAAGAAACTGTTGCTCAGCTTATGTGGAAGGGAAATTGATATCGTTAATCGTATTGAATGATTTCTACACACACTCTCACAGAGCTTGTCTCTCATTCAAGGCTGATGTTAGTTTTTAGCGGCATCAAAGCATCATAGATGGACTGCTAGCAGTAGTGATAAATGATCTGAACTGGCATATAAATTTGGCAAATGAAAATCAATTTGATTTCTGCAAGTTGGATACAAAATTTGAAGCTGCAAAGGCTGCAGATCCACCAGCTACGCAAAGCAGAACAACTGCAACTTGCAAAGCAACCTCCCAAGGGTAATCCTCGGGCACAAGATAGGCACAAGAGGGTCCTAAAAACAGCAGTCCCAGGCTAAGGCTTAACAAAGCCCCTGGGGTTCCCGGGTCTGTAGCTGCTGAGAGGACTCCCAATTCTTCTGCCTTCGAGAGTAGCCCCAGTTTCTCTATTGTTGACAAGGAGAGGCCAAACTTCTCTGCTGCTGAAAGTAAGCCTGCTTTCTCAGCTTTGGTTAGTAATTTAAGTTGCTCCACCCTTGTCAGTAGCTTAATTGGAGGTGAGGTTGCGAGTGGGCGGCTTCTAGGGCCTTGCTCGCCAGGGGGGAAGACATTTGAGCTCTGGCTTGGTATTAATTGTCACAGAGCAATAACAGAATAAGAAAATGATGGCTGCTACGAATTAGAGTTGATAGCAAGATGATGATGAAAGGTAGAGCAGAGAAGAACTGACCTTTCTAGAGCTAACAGTCTTGGCAGCTGATGGCAAAGGCTTCTGGGAGGCCATGGATTTGATTAGAAGAGGTGAAGAATTAGTATGTGATATAGCTGCTGCTGCTGCTTTCATTCTGAATGGAGGTCCTCTGCTGCCACACAATGCTGTGGCCTCCATCTTCTGGATTTTGGAAAAGCTTTGAATGGAATGAATGATAGGCAAAGGAGTGATGATGGATTGGGTTTTGTCACTCGGGGTGTCCAGCTGGCAGTATATTTTTGGCTACTTATTTCATCTAAATTTTATTGATTGGTTGCTATTTTTCCTCCAAAAAAAAATAAATGAGCCCAGCCCACTCACATCATGTGGGGGGCAAGCCGTAATTAATAATTAAAAAAATAATATTTAATGTTTCAATTACTTCTATTATAAAAAAAAAAAAAAAAAAAGTGCCATTTGCTTTGATTTCTAGACAAAATGGTTTTCTAGCATTAAAATGAAAAGGAAAACAAGAGAGAAATATTTCGTACATGTTTGCCCCTGCATATTAAAGCCACAAGAGGCAGTCAAGCAAGGCTTCCTCTGTAATTTTAAATGACACACCGCATCAAATAAAAACCCTAATTTCGGTGGGAAAAACCCTGTTTTCTTCTGCCTCTCTAAAATCTAAAACCCTAAACAACTCTCTCTCAATCTTACAAGTTCACCAATGGCAGATTCATCAGTTTCTATTGACCAGCTAAAAGCTATCTGGCACTCTCAAGTTCACGATGAGGAAAAATGGGCCCTCAACATGGTACTTCTCTCTCTCTCTCTCTCTCTCTCTCTCTCTCTCTAGAACACACACAAATTTACTAATTTATTCCTTGACTTGGTTCTTGCTTCCCTTTAATCAACTTTTTTTTTGTTGATTTGGAATGTGAATTGAATTGAAGCATCAAATTTTGGTATTTAGAGAGATGCTACGGGAGGACTTGTGTTAGAACTTTATCTCCTTTACCTCAAGTTCTGAGGAGCTAGGAAAGATAGATTCGGTTATAACAGTCTGTGTGATACTGTCTCAATATATTTAGTTTAAGATTTGGGTCCTTAAATTGTACTATGATTCATTTATTAAGTAATCCCAGAGGTCCCAAATTTGTCTGTCTTGTTATATTTTACTTGTGAGTCGAAATTATAATTACATAGAGGTAGAAGAACATAATGTATTAACAGAGAGACAAAAACAACTCTAATGGATGACAGCAACCCGCAGGAACAGCCAACATTAGGAGAAACAAACTCTGATGAATTTGTGCTTGACCCTGTTCTTGACGTAGTAGCTCTATTTGTAACACTGGTTTTTAGTTGAACAAGTGAAAACCATATAGGTTACTTGGTCCTGGAATCTTGTGACTCTTCCTTCCTGAGCGATTGAAGCTGATGGCCTTGTTTTGGTTTGATTAGGGTTCTGCTGTCACTAATAGAACTGAAGGGGCATTTCATTTAATAGAGCCAGAACATTAGCTTTGAGCTTGAAGGTGACGAATAAGCTACACATGAATCCAAACCAGAATGCGCTTCTGTATATTGAATAGGCAATTCTTGCTTGGTCAAGCGGTTTCTCCCCGTTTCTATCGCGGTGTGGCTTGAAGCCCATCTTCCGTGGAAACGTCTTCAGTTCTTTGATTCATTCCGTAGCCAGAAATCCATCTTTAGCAAAACAATTATTTGGTTATGCTATTTTGGGATTTGCTCTAACGGAAGCAATCGCCCTCTTTGCCCTAATGATGGGATTTTTTTTTTTATCTTATTCTAATTCTAAATACTAAAATTTGTTCTTTGATCACCAAGCAGTCGAGAGAGAGTTTCTTTTTCTTTCTAGGAGAAAGACTATATAAAAGTTAAGGATATAGTGGCTGAAAACCTCTCATAGCAGGAGTTATGTCTAAATCAGACAGAGATTGATGGTCCAGGGTTGCGACACCTGAAATCTTATTAATAACCTCAGGGTTTAACTCAGATTTTTGTGTGGCAGAACGCCAAATAGGGTGGGTTGCCACACCTGATTTCTGTAAATGCCTCCTATGTCCTGTTGACTGGAATTTAAGACCTTAGAAAATGCTTTCTGTATTTAGTTGAATGAAGTTTAAGGCCTTAGGTTTAGTTAAAAGAAATGGATTTGTTTTGGTTTTGATGCAAAAAGCTCGCTGTTTTTAAGAGCAAGATCTTCTGTGCCATTTGGAAAAGCGTTGGGGAATGCCCTTGTCTTTTTGCTTAAAGTAACTAAAAGAGATGTTTAAGCACAGCCTGGTTGCAGATCCTTGCTAAGAGAATCTTAATGTTATTCAAAGTGCTATTTTTATTTTTAGAATTTTTTAGCACTGCTAATGCTGAATCTTAGCCAAGGCATCGACTAAAATCAATAGTGGAAATTAGCAAATGCCTGACTTTCACGCTGTTTAGTTAGATGAATAATGCAGCTCCTGTTACCATTTTCTCCATCAACTGGTAAGGATTTTAGTAGTAAAGATTTTAGCTTCACTAGCATTATTTTCTTAGAACTTATTTGTCTGCTGATGTTACATATCTTTTATCCTTCATAAGATTTTGTTCAATTTCCATGAGCTCGGCTAGTAGCTGATTTCATTTGTTGTCTAGTAAGGAACTCCTTTTTTCGTGTGGCAGAAACTGCTGCGAGCTGTTGGGCTGTTTGCTGGATCTATTTTTCTGATGCGGAATTATGGTGATCTTATGGCAATATGAGGATTGATGAAGGGCTGCTATACTGCAGTCTTATTTCTGGCTAAATTAGTACTGTGAGCTCATGAGGTTGGATGGGTCTCTTTGGATACTGTGAATGGCAGATTTTCTTGCAATACTTTCAGATTTTCCGTAGTTTAGTGTTCTTACTTTGGAATATGGACCTGTTTCTTCAATCTCCTCTGGAAAATAAACATATATGCTAGATGACTTGTCTTTGTTTGCATAACTTGCCAATCTCATTGATTCCTGGTAGTTTCTGTTGTTAATTAACTTAAATGACTTGTTTTGCTAGTACGTGTGTTCTTAATGCATACTAATAACTTGTTATGATAAGGTATATGGAGCTTTGGAAGATTTTGAAATTGCTGACCAAATAACCTCGATGATTTTGCACTTCACTCTTGATTATCGATACGTATTCTGTATGAGCTGAGAAATATAAGCACGTGAGAGAAAATGAGAGATAATTAAAAATCTGAGTTTAACTTCGAATATTTTATTTTTCATTTTTATATTTTTTTCAAAATAGATACATGGAAGTATTGAAAGTTATTTCTAGGTTTTAAATTTTTTATTAATATTTTTTTCTTAATTTTGTCATTTAAGCTGAATAGTTATTTTCATTAACTAGTAAAGTGGCAAACTGAATGGGGGTTGGCTACGTGTGCTCTCTTTTTATTTACAAGATTTCCGGATAAAATAAAATAAAATTGGCCATCCAACAATAATTATTTTCGTTCATGTAACTAAATTTTTTATAGGTTTATTTAACACATTTGATATTTTTATAAGTGTAAAATATTTCATTATAAT
>Ga0307517_10010362_pt1 | contig 13058 bp, 8 predicted proteins | sample 23_EM_MG_FD_194515 | JGI IMG/M metagenome (GOLD analysis project Ga0307517, IMG submission 194515) | Populus trichocarpa ectomycorrhiza microbial communities from riparian zone in the Pacific Northwest, United States - 23_EM | ecosystem: Host-associated > Plants > Roots > Unclassified | place...
ATATTAAAAAAAAATAATCTATATAAAATTAAGAAAAAACCATAGATGAATCATACTCACCTCTCTAAAAACTAAACACACCCAATATTATTTAAAAATAATCATAATCTAATTTAAATATAAACCAAAAATTTATTTGAAAAAATATACACAAATAATTCATTATTTTTTAAAAAACTAAAACATAATAAAAAAAGAATATATAAAAAAATTACCAGGTCAAACACTTTTGGGCCTGATAAGTGAGGCCCAACACCTGACCCAATAAAGCAATGCCCCACACGCAGGTTTGCAACCCCAAGCCCTAGCGCAAACCTTTAAAAAAAAAATGTTAAATGGGACAGATGATGCGTCGTCCTCTCTAAATGGTTCAGAACAAAATAACGCGTCACTTGGGAAACCTAAAATCCTATCACTTAGCTTTTAATTCAATCATCTCTCCTAAAAAAATATACAATTAGGGGCTAATTTAGATTCAAAAGGGCAAAATCACGCAAAATAAAAGTTATAGGACCAAAGTGAAAATTATTTAAAAAATAAACTACTCCAATCCATAGTGCATTGTGAGAGAATGCACAATGTTTTTTTGCTAAAAGTAAAAGGCTAATACCTTTTAGTTTATGTTATAATGTATTTTGCTAATATATTTAGTTTTTTTTAAATGTTTTTTAAAAAATAAAATATAGATTTAAGAAGAAAAAAATTGTATTTCATTTATAAATCATAAAATAGAGTTTTAATTTCAAATTTAGGTATAAGAGTATAAATTGTTTTTCATGAATTAGATAAACCACTCACCTGTTTCTATATTTGTCTCTATTCAAATTATATATAAATTTAATTCAGTTAGATCGGATGATCATATATCCAATAATTTGAGTAAAATTACCATCTTTTCAAACTCTTAATAACATCTCTTCGGTTAAAAAAATACTGAAGCTCAAGTGTTTGAATTAAATCATATATGCATAAATAAAAAAGAGAATTTTGTTTTTGTATTGTATTCATAAAATCCCAATAATTGATGCTATTTGAAGTGTTTATTTGATATGGTAATAACTTTTATGATTATAATTTTAAAAAATAAATTTAGAAAAAATCTATAAATTATAGTTTTTTTTTTAAATTATAAACCAATACAAGCCCTTTGGAGGGCCATTAATAGTTGAATCCTCCCTAGAAAATGGATGCGTGGAAAGCCCAAAATTAGCAAGCCAATCGACAGCAACATTCGCCTCCTTGTAAGAATGTTGCTCTTAGACTACCTTATCTCTACTTAGAGCGTCACGAGCTCTGTTAACCAAGGCAAAGTTAGCATCAGCTTTCACGAACTGTTTCAAGAGCAGACCCACCACACCTAAAAAATCAGATTCCAAAATAATCTTGCGAAAGCCAAAAAACCAAGCCTACTCTAGTCCTGTAATCACCACCCATGACTCAGCACGAACTGAAGTACAAATCCCCGTATTAATAGCAAAACCTCTAATCCAAGAGCCCATGCAATAATATTCCTGTGTTTTTTCTTTGTTTATTATTGTCTATATTTTTTTTGTCTGCATCAGTATTAAAATAATTTTTTTAATATTAGCACATTAAAACAATAAAAAACACTTAAAACTTATTAATTTAAAGCTAAAAAAAAATTGAAAGTTTCCAAAAGCACAATTAGACCATAATGCCAAAAAATCCATGAGTATAACAACTGGCATGCTTATCAGGCCGTGTCTATTTTTTTTATTTTATTTACTTGTACGTGAAAGAAGAAAATTTTGCTCAGACCCACCACCGTAATTTGCTTGTGTGTTTGGTATTATAAGTTTCTTTTTAAAAGTATTTTTTAATTGAAAATATACCATAATAATTTTTTTATTGTTTTTTTTTTAATTTTTAACTCCAGCATATTAAAATCTTCAAAAAAATATTTAAAAATGTATAATTTTGATATTATTTTAGATGAAAAATAATTTAAAAAGCATGTTATATTACAAAAACAAACAATAAAAGGTTAGTGTAATTCTGCAACGAAGTCAATTTAAAAAGCAGGTTATAACACAAAAAAATAAACATTAAAAATTTCAATTTTCAAATTTTTTTCATTAATAATTCTGCAATGAAGTCAATATAATGTCGTGACTACGAGTTATGGAAGTGTTAATCTAAAAATTTTCAGGTCTAAAATAATTTCATTGAATCAAACTCGGGTATGAGAGACAGGTACGTGCTTGCAGTTTCGCTGTCTCTTTGTTTTTTTTTTCCTTTAACAAATATGTTTACAATTTCCTGTTGAATCTTGATTATCCCTTGATCAATTGATCATTTAGAATAGTTACAGCCATAGGCTATTTATTTATTTATTTATTTATTATTGTTCTTGTTAACATTAAAAAAAAAAAAATTCAGGCAAAGGATTTGCAGATATCACAAGGGCTTATTTTTAAGCACTTTATATACAATAATATTTCTATATTAAATTTATTTCATAATCTTGGGTTCCTTTTCTCATCATGCTCGCAAACTCCTCATAGTTGATCTTTCCATCCTGCACAATATGTTTCCCCTTACCAAATCAGTTATATAAAACCATAATGCTATTAAACTCAGCTCAATTTAGCATGTTAATCCAACATCTAACTTAGGTTATGTTTTATAAAATAAAATTGGAGTTAATTTGGTGAGATATGATTGACATGGTAGGTCAACTAATTACCGATTAAAACCTTGTTAGAATTAAAAAAAAATCAAAACGACTTTATTTTTATTTTTCTAAAACAAAAAACTTAAAACGACACCCTTTCAAATTAATCTGTTCAACCCGAGATTTAATTCTTGGGTTGGGTCCCCAGGTTTAATGACTTTTAAAAGCACCACCACGTGATAATAAATAGGTTGAAAAGGAAATGAGAAAATTAATTACTTTATCAGTATCAACATCTTCTATGACTTCATTTATTGTAGCATCATCACCCATCCCATATTGAGCCATGGCTTGCCTTAGTTCATCTCTTGAGATAAACCTATGAAATTAAACAAGTTTAATAAAGTTCGACCTTCACAGGAAGATTTATGAATCGGATTTATCTCATGAGAAAACTAAAAATTAACCAAAGGAGAAATGTAGGAGCAAACTAACCCACTACCATCCTTGTCAAAGTATTGGAAGGCCTTGTACAAGTTCTCTTCCATCTCAAGTCTATGTCGATGCATGGTAGCTGTAATAAATTCGAGATAATCGATAGTCCCACTCTTATCAACATCAGCCTATTAAAACAAAATTGGTCTCGTCAACGTTTATTCTTGCAGACTCAAGTATGAATCTTGCTGCAATGCTTGTTAGCAACTAACAACCTAATGCAATGATAAAAGCAATGATATATAGTATTAGTTCTCACAGCATCCATCAACTGCTTTATCTCTACTCCAGAAAGCTTAGATCCTAGCCTTGACAGTCCAGATTTGAGTTCGTCGTATGTGATAGTACCACTTTCATCAGTGTCCATGTTGTTGAACATCTGCTTTAAGCCCTTGATTTCTTCCTCTGAAAGGTTCTCCGCTATTACCTTTAAGAAAGTAAATTTAAGATCAGGAAAGCAACGATCAGAGGATATGAAAGCAATAAAAGACAAACAAAAGAATTGTTCTTATTGATGACTCAAAGTCTACATCATTCTAACATCTATATTTATTCCTTCACATCACATGGTATAACATTGAAAAAGAGTCATTTGATAATTAATTTGAGGAAAATTATGTGGCTGCGATCATCCAAAAAATGGAGCTTTAAAGCATACCTTTAACGCAAGTTTCTTTAACTTGTTCATTGCTCTAAACTGCTTCATCCGAATCAGGACAGCACTATCTATAGGTTTGTCAGATGCGTCACCATCCACCTTCATCCATGGATGTTCTGGATCAAGTATATGGTATGAGTAGTATCAGTAAGCCACATAATTTTATGACATCTATAATTTGATAATGAAGAAAATTTCCCTAGCAAACACAATTAGTTGTAAGATTAATCAATCGAAAAAGGATATTGGAGATCCAAGTCATGGACACCCGTTAAATGAGAGGAAGGACTAATCAATTAAATTCTCATGGATGATTATGTACTTACCAAGTGCTTGGGCAGCGGTAATCCTTCTCTTAGGGTCCCTCGTTAACATTTTCCTTATAAGGTCCTTTGCAGAGGATGAAATGTTAGGCCATGGCGGGCTCTGTAAGTCAAGATTGCCTTCTAATACCGCATCAAATATGCCTTTCTCGGTCTCTATCATAAATTAAGTTCATTCGAACGTCAGTTGAAAAAATATTACACTACAAAAATATCTAAGGACAGAAAAATCCTAGTTTAAAAATTTGTGATTCACAAGTCATTGTAAGAAAACAATCAGAATGGATGACATTCTTTAAACAAAAGGATGAAAACAATGTTAAAGTGTTTCTGGTTCCTTAAAAAGAACATACCAGCCCAGAAAGGAGGCACTCCACTCAGAAGAATGTACAAAATAATCCCAGCACTCCATACATCAATCTCTTTTCCATAACTCCGTTTCAACACCTCTGGAGCAATATAGTATGCACTTCCAACAATGTCACTGTATACTTTTCCTGAAAAATTAGTTATGCAATGTTCAGTGATAAGAGAAAATCACGACGTTAATTTTAGTATAACAATGTACTTATATACTTTTCATTGTGGTGTCTCTCTCTTTAGGATGTACTACATTCTCTTTCCTTTTCCTATCTTTCGATTGAAAAACAATTAGACTTGGTTGACCCGAGAAGTCACTTTCTTGATTGACTTGGTCCTACTAATCCATTATCGCATCAATAAGAAATAATTAATACACCAATCTGAATATTTAGACTCAAATTTCACATTTCACTTTGAAACATAAAAATATTAAATGATATATTGGAACAAGCCAATATCTTAAATATCAAATTTTTCCAGTTGCTAAACATGGTACTAGGAGATCAAGGTCCTAAATTTAGTCTTCCAAATGGTTACAAAACATGCAAAAACATTTAGTTTCGACTTGGCAAGATCTTTCAACCAAAAAAAAACTTGGATAAATCCAGTTGTGTTAAAATTAAACCACACAAGTTGGAGAATCCTTTATCTACTTTGAAAAAGAAAAAGAAATCATAAAAAATGGAAATAAAAATAAAATAAAATGAGAACCAAATTTGTAAAAAAATAATTTTACTAACCCTCTTCAATGAAGACAGAGAGTCCAAAATCAGTAGCTTTAATCGGAGCTTTATCGTCTTTACTTGCAAGCAAGAAATTCTCGGGCTTCAAATCTCTATGCATAACCCCCATAAAATGACACACATGAACCACATTCACAATCTGCCTAATAATTGTAGCAGCTTCCATCTCTGAGTAACTCCCTTTAGCGATAATCCGATCAAAAAGCTCCCCACCAGAGCATAATTCCATGATCAAATACAGATTCTGTTTATCCTCATAAGCACCCCTGAATTGGACAATATTCGGTTGCCCTGTTAAGTGCTCCAATATCAAAATCTCCATTTTAACATCCTCAATATCCTTTTTAGTCACCAGTTTCCCCCTTGAAATAGACTTGCACGCATACTTTCTTTGTGTTGCCTTCTCTGTACAAAGATAAGTTATACCGAACTGACCTCTACCTAATTCTTTATCAAGATCGTAAATCTTGGTTATGTCAACGTATGGTTTGCCAAGAATAGAGCCAATATTTGATGTTGAAGATGGAGTAAGAGTAGTTTGAGATTTGCCAGATGTTTTTGAAGAAGGAGCTGGTTTTGTGGCTACTGGTGGTGGTTGTGGTGGTGATGGATTATAATGTTCTTGGGCTGGTCTTTTAGGTGGTTTTGGTTGGTCGCTGTCTTCATCCGAGGTAGAGGAAATATGGATATCATGAGAACAAAACTTAGAGAAACTGAGTCTAGAGAAACAAAGTCCCATTGGCTTGGTAGGCAGTAACGGAAGACAAGAGAGCAAAATTGTCTAATGGTGTTTTTGAGAATGGTTTAAGTAGTAAATCTGCTGTTATGGGGTTTGGATTTATTACAATAACAAGAGATTGGCAACTTTTTGTAGTTTTTGTCAAGGAAACTCTGTCGCTTACTTTTTTTTTTTTTTGTTCTTTGCTTTTGCCCTCGGGATAGTCTTGGGTATCATTCTTTCTTTTCTTCATCTTTTGGCTCGAATACGCTTCTTCTTTTTTTTGTTACAGTGGAAATAAAGAAAAGAAAAACGCTCGAATATGCATTTGCTTTGCCTTGTTGTGTGAAGAAAAAAAAGGCGGAGGGGACTTCTTCGTGGTTCAAAACTTGAAAGCTATTAATTTCTTTGACGTGTGAACTAAGGAAATTTCACTCAAACCCACCTTATTTAAGAGAGAGAGAGGGAGAGAGAGACAGGTACGAGGAACAAAGGCTTTAACAATTTTGTGTTTGGTCCAGCTATAATTTCTTAATTTGGGGATAACCAAAGAATGCCTTAATTCTTAGCATGTTCAAGAGCACTAGATTCTTATAAAAATGCTAGGTTTTCCTGGAAGATATATATAAATTAAATAGTTACAGAGCAAAGTCTCGGTTTACACTCGTCGAATCTTCTTTTTCAAAAGATGTATAGTCGGTGGCGTATGCATCCATTTTGTATCTAGCCCACTTGTATTTTAACAAGAAGAGACTTCACAAATTTCACTTGGTCTCTCCATGAAAGTTTGAGAGCGATCTCTTAAAATGGGAAAGCATACATTATCTCTATTTTATATTTTAAAATCCATTAACCTTTTCATTAAAAGAGAGAAAAAAAAGCAATCATAGACTAAACTCTCAAATTATCATAACCGGTGAGGTCTATATATCTACAATATATTACAAACGATTGGTCTTCCATTAAAAAAGATATATAAGTACTACTTATATTTATATGAAGATTTTATTGGATCTATGTGATCGTATAATATTACTCTTTCATCAATTAATTTTGGGTAAAAATATAGAGCAAGTACTTATAATTAAATTAAGCACTAAGGTGGATGTGTGGATATACCATTAAAATTAAGTGGGCTACCTGGAATTCTGATGATAGTACTGCAATTGCATGCTTCTTTTCTTTGGTAAGTCATGGCATTAATACGTATTTTATTCATATAATTTCTTCAGTTTGTTTTGTGATCATTAACGTTGTGTTTATTTAAAGAGAGATTTTAGGTTTTTTAGAAAAATTCTTTTAAAAAAACCATAAAACTATATATACAAAACATATTTATGACTGACTATAAATTAAAAAAAAATATTTCTTGAAAACATGCATTTTTTAATTAAAAAAATTGAAAAACATGTAAGTTTTTTTAGATAAACTATTCATTATAAAATAATACCTTATTTGTTCCGTAATAAAAAAAATTATGATCATTTCTTTTAATATTTTCAATTTAATTAAAAAAAGGTCCTCATTTTCGATGTTGAAAAATTGTATATTTAGTAAATATATTTCCTTAATTTTTCATCAAAAAATTATTTTAAAATTAATGAGAAAACTATATATGAAAACAAAACAAATTTTTTTTAAAAAATAAACATATTTGACCGCCTAATATTTTGTAGTCATTTATTTTGGTGTTTTCAAATTTTAAAAACTTGTACCTAGTAAACATATTTTTTTAATTTTCATAAAAAAATCATTTTAAAATAAACAAAAACACAATTTTCTGAAAATAAACACCACCTAATTATCTCAATTACTTATTAATTAATGTTGTGATAATTAACACGTTTACGTTGGTCTCCTCCATAGCTTGACTCAATTTCCTGCCTCATGAGTGGAAGACGCCTTCCTCAACAATTCAATCCGACCATGCAATCCACAAGGTGATAAGATGTATAGCCAAGTCCCCACGCACATCCCTGAAAGAAGATTCCGAAGACCATTTATTTAATGATAAATTGGATCAAGCCAATATCTTAGATTTAATGCAAAAACATGTCAAATTGTCCAAACCGCTAAACATGGTACTAGGAGATTGAGATCCTAAATTAGTCTTCCAAATGAGTATAGAACATGCAAAAATATTTACTTTTGACTTGGCAAAATCTAGCTGTGTTAAAATTAAACCACACAAGTTGGAGAATCTTTTATCTACTTTGAAAAAGAAAAAAGAAACCACACAAGTTTGTACATGATTGGTGAAAGGAGACTTTGACCCTGAAGTAGGGGAATTCGTCAATGGAATGACCTTGACTAGAGAGCTCTGTAGAAAAACTTACGTCAATGTTCAAACCATACTCTTCAACATGGATTTTGTGTGCTTTTACATGGCGGCGGCTAAGTATTATAGGCCACTTCTTTTACGTTAATTATTCATCAAATTGCATGTTTGTGTTCTATCTTTGCAGGCTATTTCTCCCTTTCAAATCTGATAGATTTGTTTTCCGTCAGAAAAGCTATTTGGATTCGGACTTGTTACTTTGACATGATACATCACATCAACAGATGAAGATCCCATGCAAGTGCCCATCATGCATCTTGTGCTGCTGCTGCTTCTGCATTTTGGGTTTCTGCAATTGCCTGCAAGCTATTCTGTGCAATCTTGACATTCGAATTTGCACTAGGTTAATTAGTGCCAAACTTTCTTGGTTTTATTCTGTCAAGTTCTTTCTTTCTTTCTTTTTCAAATACTGGTTTTTATACGTTCTAGTAAATGGATAGTGTCAACCGAGGTGTAGTACTATCTGATGAAGAGTGTTTAAGGGTAATTTATAGATTATCTCTGGCTTGCCATGAAAAACATATCCCCTGGTCAGCTCAAAATCAACGACACCAAAATCTTTTAATTAATTAAAGAACGAGAACCAGCACTCCATTTCTTCCCATTCCATAAGGGATGAATAACTACTTATAAGAGAATATTTCAAAGATTGCGTTAAAAAATCACAGCCAAAAAGCCTACCAACAAGTTTTGAATGTATTGAAATCATTGTAAAGAAGAGGAAAGGCAGGGGCCATGGCATTTTTTCCTTTATTTTTTAACTTTTCGCAATAAATTTATCATTTCCCATGCTAGTTTTCTTTTTTATTTCACAGGAAAAAAGAAGTACCTTACAAAGTGGTTTTTCTGAATTTATAGTTGGCACGACATGGGAGCCTATTGTGGAGCAATGGTTGGCCTAAACTCCATGAGTAGCTTGCTTCATGGAGCCATCACGGGGTGCATTCTTTCCATTGAAGTTTTTAGAAAATCATTTGTTCTTTGGGATTCTGATGATTGGGCAATTGTGTTCTTCATTCATTTCGTAAGTGATCTTGCTCCTCGCTCCACGAATCACTTCATGGATTCAAGTGTTGAATTAATGCCCTGACCTTGTCTTTTAACTTTAGGTTGAAACAGATTCAATCATCCTGAATGAAAGAATAGAAAGGCTTAGTTCACACAGCACAGTTTGCAGAAACGGAAAATCAATGCTGAAAATTCCAAATAAGAGATTTACAGGCAAAAACATAGTGGACACCTTATGGAATGGACCTACCTGCTCAATCTGCCTTCAGGTTTTTGGCTTTTCAGCTTAAAAAATCTCCCCAGTTTGATTAATAATTGTGTTAATTAACACTCGTCCTGTGTAAAATGATTGACAGGACTTCCAAAAGGGGGAAATGGTTGGTAGCTAGCTTGCCACCGTGCCGTCACATATTCCATCCAAGTTGTATTAGTCAGTGGTTTATTGGACACAGTTCTTGCCTATTGTGCAGGAAAACGCCTTTTATGCTTGAAAAAGTGGATTGTACTTGAAAAAAAAATGTTTACCCCATGTGTCCCCACTCTCAAATCAATGTGGGATTGTTTATACATGCTCCAAATTTATTTGTCAAGAGATCATCTACCAAGTTTAGATTCGCATACTAATGTAACAGGCTTTGATGCATCAAGCAAACGAGAAAAAAAATAGGCTGCATGTAGATAGCTCTAATCCAGGATTTGGAAAAGACAGCATCTTTTGAGTACGTGCTTGGAAACCGGCCGTAGTAGATTCAGGAATGAGCGTAAAGAGTATTTATAAGTAACATTCTATCCTACTTTTCCGCATTTAATTGGTCTAGAAACGAGCAGAAATTAGCATGCCCGTGCGCTTAAAGAAGAGAATTTATGTATACTAAGAGAGAGAAGTCATTTTGAATAAAAAAACACCGGTTCCCTTCCAACATCTACAAAATTCCTCTCCTCCGGAGAGGAGGGAAGTGGAACATCAGCAGCTGACAATTCTGTTACTTGAAAGCAGGGTGTACAAATGACAAACACGGGCACGGTCCCTGATGGTCATCCGTGACCTCTACAAGCAGTGATAACTAAACACATTCGGTCACTCCCCAGGTAAATTAATTAAGAAGTGTCCCAACGTGTAGGCAATATGTGAAAAGAAAACATCAAATAGCCCTGGAAGGGCCTGGTAGTACAAAAGACGCCCCGAATCATCAAGGAGATGAGCATAAGCCATTCCTTCTATGAAGGAAAAGGAAATCAGAACATTGAGACCAACTTTCAAATCAAGTCTAGAAACACACCTTCCATAGCAGGTACGTACGGAGAAGTTCAGCCGTATTGAAAGAACACTTTTATATGTTATATCATGTATGGCATGAAATATAATACTATGATTTTGAATTTGTAAATTAATTGTTAATTAAATTTACTCGTAACAAGATGTATTATATATATGACTCATTAATGCGATCTAAAGATGTATTATTGAAATTTAATTATTATGATATGCAATATAAAAATATTTCCGAACACATCTAAGGAAAATATTTTTTAATAATTAAAATGAAAAGGAAAGTTATAATTAAATGAAAAGATCATACATTAATTTCTAGCATGCTAATCCGGGTGTTGCTCTACGAATTATTTTATTATAGAAGCAAAGGAAGTTTCAAGCGTTCAATTTCACTAGACAGGAAAGGGATATATATATATCTTGACATCAATACGATGGGGTAACAACATTGGAATAGATTTCATATATAGCTTCAGCTAAAATAAAATCCACACATTAAATCCCATGTAACAAATATAAAAGGCTGTCCTAATGAGAGAACCTATCTATGTATATATATACATAGTTGTAAGAGACTGACATACGAAATCTTAGAATTCAACTCGACAGCATGCACAAGTGAACACGCAAACATAATTCTGAGAAATATCAGCACACTGATTTGATCAGCTGTCAACCATGGAGCCACGGTCCACAGCTCTGACACACTTGGTGTGTACCTCATATCCGCATTCAAGGCACAGGTAAGCCCATCCTGAACCTTGTTCATCACAATCACAGCATATAAACGGTCCTCCTCCAGTTCCTTCTGAAACCAAACCGAGTTCATGTCGATGCCCTGCATGGTACTTCGATTTTGGCAGGCTTTTAGCCTCCTCATCTATTTGTTTCTCTAGTAAATCCACTTGAGCCTCAGTGAAAGGGTACGCATTTTCTTTGTACAAGTTGATTAGGTTTCTACCATGTTTAGTAACAGTTTTACCATCTGGGCCCAAAATTACCAAGCAAGGAATACCTTTCACATCAAAGTGCTTAGCAAGGATTTTGTTGGCAGGATCTCCGAAAGGCAATGTTAGCCATGGCATGCTATTGAAGTAGGAGTCGAACGCGACTTGATCGCGATCACTTGACACAAACACAATCTCAAAGTCATCTTCATTGCCTTTATGTACCACCATTTGCTTAATCTTTTGGTAGATGGATATTAGCTTGGGAGTGAACTTCACTCCTGGAAGACACCATTGAGCTGAAAAATATAGTCCGAGTGTTTTGCCTACCAGCGAGGCAACAGGCACCTGCGAGTGACAAACATGTTAGGCACAGAGATTTTCACGCACAGATGTTTCTCCCATGAGACTAGTCTGTCAAGATTTTGGATCAATATTAAAATAATACTTAACATTGTTTAAGTGGATCCCAATATTCACAGTTTGTTGTACAAACATATTCAATACAAATTCGAACAGGTCAGTGCCAAAAGAAACTCCAAATAATACATGGCATCCACAAAATTGTAGGGCAAGGAGACCCACCCACAACTAGAGAAACGGGCCTTATAATCTTATGACATGTTAGAGTGGGATGGAGCAGAAAAATTATGAGAAAAGATTTGGTGTTCTACCTCACTAATTAATTTACTAAACCAATGACTACTAGACTTTTATTTATTAATCTAATCTATGAATTGCATAAAAGATTAAAGTTTATTTAACAAATTTTTTAATTGGTATTAGTTAGAATTTAATTTGGATGGAATGACTGTAAACTACCTCCATACCTCCAAGCATCCAGCCCAATGCCGAAAGGCATTCCTTTTAACTGATGAAGTCACCCCATCATCATACTGTATCCACATTGTAGAAGAAAAAAAATCGGGATGATGTCCAAAGAGTTATAACTCGTGTTATAGATTATAGATTGGATAGATAAATATAAGTTGATAAAAGTAAATTTAAATTAATTTAATTTTAAATTTTTTTAAAAATTAATTATGGTTTTAAAAATAAAAATAAAAAATAAATTATTGAAATTTTGATTTGTTAAGTAAAGTGAATATGACCAACTAAACTCTCATTTTGTTAGTATAAAACACAACTGGAATCAATAAATTTATTGGATTAACTTAGTGTTCATAACGAATTTAATAATACCGGTCTTGTGATTAAGTTCCTGTTTATTTTTATATTTTAAAAGTATTTTTTAAAAAAAATAAATTTTTTTTATTTTAAATTAATATTTTTTTTATTTTTTTAGATTATTTTGATATGGTGATGTAAAAAATAATTTTTTTAAATTTAAAAATATATTATTTTAATATATTTTTAAATAAAAAATAGTTTGAAAACTAACCGTAATTATGTAAAAAGGAAGTTTATCAGCTGTGGAATCTAGGGGGGAAGAACAGTACGTGTCATGATGTACGTCACCTATGCTTTCTTTGAATTAGATGAGGTTTTTAAGACATGTTCCTGTATGTATCAGGGCCAGCCGTGTCATAGCTAAGT
>Ga0307517_10010363_pt1 | contig 13058 bp, 11 predicted proteins | sample 23_EM_MG_FD_194515 | JGI IMG/M metagenome (GOLD analysis project Ga0307517, IMG submission 194515) | Populus trichocarpa ectomycorrhiza microbial communities from riparian zone in the Pacific Northwest, United States - 23_EM | ecosystem: Host-associated > Plants > Roots > Unclassified | place...
ACCCAAAATTATAGACTAGAACCAAATCAGCACCATCTCATTATTCAACAAAGGACTGGAAAATAAATTTAAGGGGGCAAAATATAGCAACAACGAGACAGCATACCCCCAAAACTATCAACTCGAGTGCTTTCCGAAAACCCGAAACCTTTCCATTACTATCAAAAGTCGACTCCCATTTCTCCGGCTTAAGCATTTTGCTTACCTGCAACATTAACAGCACAAAATCCCTATCAAGATAAAAAAAAAAACCTCACCGATAACACGAAATCTTATGAAATAAAAGGTTTGAGCAGTCAATCTTACAGTTATAACAACCTTTATAGGTGATTGAGAAAGACAAGGCTCTCTCACATCCTTCACCATTGTTCCTACTCTCTGTAAATTCACCACAGATCGCTTTTCCACATTTCCATTGCTTCTCCTCTCTCTCTCCACCAGACATCTACACCAAAAAATTCCTCCTTTTCTCTCTCTCTCTAATTATTTTTCTTAGTCCTTGCTAAATATCATCGCCGTGTAATTAACTGACAAACTCAACAACTGCAATTGCGAAATCAAAATTAATGAACCCTTATTAACTGAACAATTTGATTAATAATGAAAAAACATCGAATTTAAATAAAAAAATACATGAAATTAATAGATTAACTGAAAATTAGAAACGTCGATCGAAATGGAATAGACATGCAGCAATGATCGGATGATCCGATCAAAATGTATGTACGCATGAAAAAATAAACGTAGAAATATACTCGTATGAGAAAGAAGGTATGTGTACGAATACGTACAAATGTACGGAGAGAGCACCTGGAGAAGAAAAGTGAGATCGCGGAGAATGGTGAAGACGAAGAAGATAGGAGGAAGAGGAGGAGGAGGAGAAGGAGGAGGAGTTTGGTGTCCTCCGTCGCCATTTACGAAGAATTTGTTTTTTTAAAAAAAGAGAGAAGAAAATAAGAAAAGAAAAAAGACCGTTTATTCTTCTCTCTTTCTAGTTTTTTATTCTTATTTTTACCCCTGAATTTTTTTTTCATTAATTTTTTTATTTAGGAATAAAATGTTTTCTTTTTTTCTGAAAGAAGTATAAATTCTAATATGATTACTTTATCCTTTATGTTTTATGTTTAAGGGTGTCGGGTCCTTTAAGATATGCATATACATTCATACATACATGTATGTATGTATGTATATGTTATACATTCATACATACATGCAATTTTGTTCCTCCTCCTTCCACTTCCTCTTCTTCTAGTTTTTTTTTTTTTTTTTGGATGCAGAGGCTCTGTTGTTCCCGAAGCACTAAATTCATGCTTCCTTTGTAATCTATCAGTGGCCTAGTTATAGCGCAACGGTAACAATGAGTCTACTTGTAACTTCCAGTTAGTTTTATTATTCCTAAATATTTGATAATTTAACAAGTCTAAAATGAATCACTCCGTATCACATGTCTAAGAATGATTTATTGGGCCTATGTTGGGCTAATTGAGTCCATAGATAAGGCCCATAAAAGAATATATGATTATTATTTGAACAAGAAAAATTAATCGGACCTTTATTTGAGATGGAGTTTCTCATCAACCGAATGTTGGAGTTTGAGAAAAGTCAACCTCCTTCAAGTCTTTATTCTTTCACCACTCCTCGTCGTTCCACTTTCCAGCCATGGATAAGAAGATCTGAGGAGTGAGAAGACTTGTTGCCAGAAAAACATTGTCGAAATACAAAAGCGTTATCGTTGCTAGAAGATTCTTTAGGAAGTCGTTGTTTTCCCGTCCAGACATTTTTGTTGGGGTATGTAATCATGGATTTCCGGAATGGACTTCAAATATACGTTATTTACAGACCGAATGAATGCTTATACCTATCAGATGCCATCTCTTGTGGAGTAGGGGGTATTATTGCCCTTCCTCAGGTCTTTGAATCTGATCAACCCAAGTATTGCTGTGCTGTGCTGGAGCTTGTGACCATGGAGGAGAAACAGGATTTTGATTTAGAGACGGAAAAAGTTTTCCAGGCTCTCCAGGTTTGTTTTCATTACATATATTTTTTCAATCAGATTTTGGATAACGATGAAAATACTACCCAATTTATTATCAGGATTTAGGAGAATAAGAAAGAGATGAAAGAAAGTAGCTTTCCTTAGCATATCGAGTTTGAAGTCAAAGTTATCGTCTTTTTTACTTTCGAAATCTCATAAAATGTGAATTTTCCCCTTAGCTTCATTTTCTGTGATCTCTATGTTTGCATTTGCTAGTGTTTCTGAGGTGAAACAATCTTTAAGCTTTAAATTAGAGCTCATGAGGCATTCACTATTACAACTGCATTAGCTTGAGTCCAAAATATTTGTGCCATTAAATTATATGCGCAAAGAGACATTGGTCTTGTTTGACGGTGTTATAAACTCTGTATAAGCCCAACTGTTTCAAGGCTGCGGATTTACGGACCAATTTACAACCTCGACTTCGTTCTGATGTATTTATCAGTAGTACCTTACAGTTTTTTCTATGCTAAATTAGGTTGTCTTCTGCTTTGTGTAATAGAATTTTTTTTCCCAGTGTTTTTCAAGGGATCAAAGAGCTGAGTTAACTGAAATCGCTAATGTTACCAGAGCTGTATGCCAAACACACAGATTGCCACTTGCTCTGACATGGATTCCTTGTGATTATACCTGGGGAACTGTTGATGATATTTCAAAATTGCGTGTCAGATTACGTGATTCAAGGATGATCCGGAAATGTGTGTTTTTCATAGAGCGTACATCTTGTTATGCCGATGAGGAGATGCAAGACTTTGTGCATGCTTGTGAGCAACTATTTATGCACAATTGGCAAGGTGCTGCTGGACGAGCCTTTATAACATATCTTCCTTCCTTTGAGCCTGATGTGAAGGAAAATCATGTAAGCGAGTATCCTCTTGCTCATCACGCACGAAAGTATAATTGGAATGCTGCAGCTGCAATCTGGCTAAGGGGCAGTGATGCTGATTATAACTATATATTAGAGTTCCTTCTCCTTATCCTCATGAAAGAGAGTTCAGAGCAGCAAGACTTGGTTGGGAACCTGAAGCTTACTCTACGGAAAACTTGTAACAGCTTGAGAATGTTTTCAAAAGAAGAAATATTACTCAGGGAACGAGGTTCTAAAGTTAGTAAAAACAATGCTAAAATTGAACCTGCTCCAAATGCTGATGGTAATATGTTCACCGTATGTGCTAATAATAAAGACGAAAGGTATCTGAAGTGTGAAAATGGTTCGATAAGGTTATAGAAGAAAATGGTGTAGGTAAAGGATGCAAAAACAAGTATAAAGGGGATAGCAAGAAGGGAACTTCAAATCTACACAAACACTTAAAAAGTTGTTAAAAAATTAGACGGAGAGATGCAAAAACAAATATGTTTGTTCAATGGCGAAGAGAATGAAGTTATCTAGCATCACCTTCTAAGGACACCAGTTGTCTGACATCACATGATCCAGATTCTGATGATAAGTTCCTGGGATTTCGTGAGTGGCACAAGCAGAAAGACGATGGCGATGTGGTTGATTCACAAAAACTTGATCTTAATCGGTATTTAGGAGAGCCTTTGGAAAACCTGGATAAGGTTTCAGATGTATTAGCTTGGTGGCGAGTCAGTTCTCCGAGATTTCCTACACTTGGTAAAATGGCTCGTGATTTCCTAGCGATTCCAATATCAGCTACTGTATCAAAGTCTTCTTTCAGCGGTGCAGTTGCGTTCAATGGTTTCAGGCTTTAATATGTGGACAGGACTGGTTGGAAAGCCCTGAAAACAATTGAGTTCTTCACTTTCTAGAGACAGGTGATTCCAAAATGATTTTCCCCCTAAATTTCTGAACATTGTTTTCCTGTTTTTTTTTTCCTGCCATTATTTGTTAATGAAATTTGGCTGCAAAGTCACACACTTCCCTTGTAATGATTATTAACAGGGTCATGATGCTGAAACAATAGCAAAAGCTAAATTTGATTTGCATTTCCTGAGCTTGGTGGTGCAACTTTGATCAATTATAGTATCAATTTCTTTAACCGGATTGTTTTTTTAAGGTATTAGCGTATGTCTTACGCGTTGACAACATGTGAACGTGATTGTTTTGTTGTAACTATAGTTTTCGTCACCGGAAATTGAATGGAGGACACTGAACATGAAACCAATTTCGATAAAATGTTGACATTTTATGGGATGCTCATTTTTCTCAATTTGTTCTTGTCATCCATATTTGCAGGAGCAAGGAAGGGATTTCTGCTTCTTCTCTGGTGTCCTTAAATGTGAGATCTGACTCGCTTGTGAAGCAAATGTCTAAATATCTCGCTGGTCCGTTTACAGTGAGCAAACCTACCAGTCCAGAGGATTTGAAGTTAATCCAACACGTCTTCGATTCTTCACTGAATGGGTGGTCAGAATGTTTTCTAAGAGTTCTTATTTGCTTAGCTGAACGATTTTAAGTTCACCTGTTTTATACTTGTTTCTGCTAGTGAGATTGTTGTTCAATGCAATAATTATTATTTAACTCGGCGGGAATTATACCCCGTGAGACCATAGACCTGTCTTGATGATAACGTCCTTTCTGCATTCTTAGCTCATAGATACTACATAAAATGTTTGAATGGCCCATATTATGTTCTATTGATCAGTGGTCATTTGTAACCCCGTGATTACACTGAATTTCAACACCTTCCAACATGCAAATGTAAAGCCTTGCGACGAAGAACAGATACAAACACTGACAGAAAAAATATATGCCATGTAAAAGCTCGTGTCTAGTAGCAGAAATTACAGATTACAATAACAAGCAACGAAATGGCATAGATTATCCAAGCAGCCCACTTGACACCAGGGGGGAATGGGATTGAAATGGTGATGAAAAGCGCGGTGGCTGCCAGGAAAACTGCAACTTTACCCAGCACTTTGGATGTCGTCGGAAACTTGACGGGGTTGATAAAATGTGAAACAAAGAGGCAAGAAAAGATAATTGCAACAAGAATACAGAGTAAATGCAAGGAATCGAGTTTGGAATCAGTAATTTGGTGAAAATGAAGGGCTATTTGAAGTGCTGATGTGAAGCAGGTGTTTATAAGTACCTTTTGCCATTCCTTTTCCTGCTCATCATGGGGATTGCCGACCAGATATTCTCGGAGACGTGTTAGTGCTCTATCCCAGAGTCCGGACACAGATTCTAGAATTAAAAGAATAAAATCCATTAACTCAACAGCTCAGAGAGAATTTGGGTCTATTTTGTTTCACCAAGCTCAAACAAAGGGGTTATTTATAAGAGAGAGAAGAGTAACGGAGACAGCTGGTGACGGAAAAGGAAGGACACATGGAATGGTGAGATTGGAATGGTGAGATTGACGTTTTTCGTCCCATTTCAATCTTAATAGTTATAAACACCTGCTTCTATTAAGATACTGTGCAATATAAATCTTGGAAAGTTCCTTGGAATACACTTATGAATGTTGTTGACGGACAAAGGATAAAGTTGATATTGGCATTTGTGGTGCCCACAAATGCCCACAAATGTTGATATTGGAACTGGGATATCTCTGTTTTAGCCACGGATAAAGATCTTGGAACTGGGATAGAGCACTTACAATGTCAACAACATTCATAAGTGGGCACCACAAGTTTAAGACTTGAGATAAGATTGATGAGTTCCCATTCATGTTTGAAATTAGGTTCATAGAATCTTCAACGTTTGCATAAGATTAACTTGTGGTGCCCACTTAAAATGGTGCAGTATGGGCCATATGTAAAGGATGCAAAAACAAGTATACAGGGGATAGCAAGAAGGGAACTTCAAATCTACACTAACACTTAAAAAGTTGTTCAAAAAATAGACGGAGAGATGCAAAAACAAATATGTTTGTTCAATGGCGAAGAGAATGAAGTTATCTAGCATCACCTTCTAAGGACACCAGTTGTCTGACATCACATGATCCAGATTCTGATGATAAATTCCGGGGATTCCGTAAGTGGCATAAGCAGAAAGATGATGGCGATGTGGTTGATTCACAAAAACTTGATCTTAATCGGTATTTAGGAGAGCCTTTGGAAAACCTGGATAAGTTTTCAAATGTATTAGCTTGGTGGCGAGTCAGTTCTCCGAGATTTCCTACACCTGGTAAAATGGCTCGTGATTTCCTAGCGATTCCAATATCAGCTACTGTATCAAAGTCTTCTTTCAGCGGTGCAGTTGCATTCAATGGTTTCAGGCTTTAATATGTGGACAGGACTGGTTGGAAAGCCCTGAAAACAATTGAGTTCTTCACTGTCTACAGACAGGTGAATCCAAAATGATTCTTCCCCCTAAATTTCTGAACATCGTTTTCTGTTTTTTTTTTTTTTTTGCCTACCATTATTTGTTTATGAAATTTGGCTGCAAAGTCACACACTTCCCTTGTAATGATTATTAACAGGGTCATGACGCTAAAACAATAGCAAAAGCTAAATTTGATATGCATTTCCTAAGCTTGATGGTGCAACGTTGATAAATTATAGTTAATTTGTTTAACCAGATTGTTTTTTTAAGGTATTAGCATATGTCTTGCACGTCGACAACATGTGAACGTGATTGTTCTGTTGTAACTATAGTTTTCGTCACCCGAAATTTAATGGAGGGCACTGAACATGAAACCAATTTCAATAAAATGTTGACATTTTATGGGATGATCATTTTTCTCAATTTGTTCTTGTCATCCATATTTGCAGGAGCAAGGAAGGGATTTCTGGTTCTTCCCTGATCTCCTTAAATGTGAGATCTGACTCGTTTGTGAAGCAAATGTCTAAATATCTGGCTGGTCCGTTTATAGTGAGCAAACCTACCAGTCCAGAGGATTTGAAGTTAATCCAATACGTCTTCGATTCTTCACTGAATGGGAGGTCAGAATTTTTTCTAAAAGCTCGTGTTTGCTTAGCTGAACGATTTTAAGTTTACCCGTTCTATACTTGTTTCTGCTAGTGAGATTGTTGTTCAATGCAATAATTATTATTTAACTTGGCGGGAATTATGCCTCATGAGACCATAGAACTGGCTTGATGATAACATCCTTTCTACATTCTTAGCTCATAGATACTACATAAAAAGTTTGAATGGCCCATATTATGCTGTATTGATCAATGGTTATACATAACAACGTGATTACACTTAATTTCATCACCTTCCAACATGCAAATGGAAGCCTTGTGACGAAGAACAAATTAATACAAAACATTGACGGGAAAAAATATATGCCTAGTGAAGCTCGTGTCTAGTAGCAGAAATTGCAGGATGCAATAACAAGCAACGAGATGGCATAGATTATCCAAGTAGCCCACTTGACAACAGGGGGGAGTGGGATTGAAATGGTGATGAAAAACACGGTGGCTGCCCGAAAAACTGCAACTTTACCCAACACTTTGGATGTCATCGGAAACTTGGCGGGGTTGATAAAATGTGAAACAAAGAGGCAAGAAAAGATAATTGCAACAAGGATACAGACTAAATGCAAGGAATCGAGTTTGGAATCAGTATTTTGGTGAAAATGAAGGGCTATTTAAAGTCCTGATGTGAAGCAGCTGCTTACAAGCGTCTTTTGCCATTCCATTTCCCGCTCATCATGGAGCACGGCGACCGGATCTTCTTCTTGGTTCATGGTGGGAGGTGGTAGCTCTAGTTGTCGTGCTCCATGCCATTGTCGGGACACAGATTCTGGAATTGAAAGAATAAATCTCTTGATAACTCGAGCACTATTCTCCATGGTTTTCCTGTGTTGTATGCTATTAAGCGTGAGAAGACTAGGAAATAATTTATAAGAAACGCAAAAAACTTTATAAGGACCTAACTGAGAAACATTTTAGTTTAGGGACCAAACTGAGAGCTGGTGGATAGATTGGTGACTGATTTAGTATCTAATACTCAATACAACTGAAGGCAGGCATGCTTCCGAGCTCATCTCATTATTTTGAAGTTCAATTCTTTTGTTACATTCAAATCGCCCAAACAATTCGATATTGGCAACCACTCGGGATTACCTTAACTAGCAGAGTTGCTCAGACTTCAAATTATACATTAAGCATTGTTTCAATATATTATTATACTCTATTTATTGTTGAATTACGTTATCAAAAATAAAAACCAAGTTTTTAAATAAAAAATAAAAGTAAATTGCATTAAGTAATTATCATTTTATATGATGATATTTTTGAAGTTTTCATAACAAGTTCTAAGAAAACACATGAATTTATTACGAGTTACTGTTAAAAAGCGACACAAGGACACCTGTTAATAAAAAAGAAAGGAATCTCTCAGGTTGGCGCCACCAGGTTTTTTATTTTTATTTTTTGGTGAAGGATATGGGGTTGTATCCTATAAACATAAAGTAAATTCTACAAACACTGCATCAAATCTATTTTTAAAAATTATTGTTTGGATTTATCAAGAAGTCAGGTACAGGGTTAACTGAAATTAACACGAATTTTTTTAAAAATATATATATATTTAAATTTTTAATATTTTATATAAAAAAATTAAAATTAAAATTAAAATTAAAATTAAAATTACAATAAATATTAAAAATTTAAAAAACAATGCATATAAACATAAATTATATATATTATAAATAATATAATTTAAAAATATTTCAATTTTTTTTATAAACATAGAATATATATATATACACACACACACACACACACACACTAAAATTTTGAAATAAATTAATAACCAAGTAAAAAATAAAGGAAAAAACTAAAAAGGATAAAAGGCTTTTGTTCTGTTGAAACTGACGCAGCCAATGTTTTTTTTCTTATGAAGTACAAAGCAACTAGCTACTTGACTCGAAATAGTATTTGAATATTGTAAACTGTTTTGATTGTCTAAGAAGGTGTTTTTTTTTTTTAATTTGAGATTTTTACTTTTCGATTTAAAAATATTTTTAAGAAAATATAATTTTTTATTTTTAATATCAAAAAAAAAATTCGAAGCAGGTGCCTCCAGAGAGAAAGCTACCCCATTATGTGCCAAGGACAAAAACAATCACAATGAACAATGCGTGGTTCAAGTTCAACAACATAATGGGGTAGCTTTCTTACCAGGACGTTTTTTGGGCACCTGCTTCGAATTAGTGGTGGTTTGAGGCCTTGCTTTTCTCTCTGGAGACATATGCAAGGCTGGGCATAAAACGGCCGGTGACATCTTGACTATTAACATCTCAAAGCTCATTCTTGATTAGTCAAGAATGAGCTTTGAGCAGTTCTATCGCGATAGAACTGCTTTCTGATTCGAAGCAGGAAATTTAATGAATAATGCGTGGTTCCAGTTCTATCGCCATCAGTCCCATTAACATCTCAAAAGCTCATTCTTGACTATTATTGATTCTTAAAAAATAAATTCTTAAAAAAAATATTTTAATTTATTTTTAAATAAAAAAATACTTTAAAAAATAACTACTATAAGCCGCTTCAAAATCTGGTAGAATCGATGAAGTACAACTATCCTATTGTGGAACTAAACTGTTTTTATTGCGTATCATAACACAAACATAGAGAAACAATGGTAAATCCTCTCACTTCTTTTTTAGTTTTCTCACAGAGAGAAACAATCAACTCAAAAGCTCAGAGAGAATTTGCACACAGAAAAAAATGCTAAAAAACTTTAAATTATTGCTGTAAACAAGAAAGAATAAAAAGTGACACTAGGGATTTTGACTTTTTTTTCTTTATCGAGAAAAGAGACAGATCGAGAATCACCTCAGCTTACGTATGGTATACCGTCAGTGCAGTTCTTTCCTCAGCTCTTCATTAATTTGGGTCTGTTTTGTTTCACCGGAAAAATCGAGATTCAGAAAGGATAAAGGATAAAACACAGTCTGGTTCTGTTTGTTTCTCGAGGAAATTCAAGAATTCAGAAAGAAAAAAAATACTTCAAAAAACAAATAAATTTATTTTTGTTATTTTTTTAAGGATAGAGATGACCGAATTTCGGCTGTACAAAGAGACAAATTTTATTGGCAATGATTTCGATCATCAAAACGGTCGATATTGGTATTAAATGATTTTATTTGATGAGTATAGTTAATATTAAATGTTTTTTTTTTTGTTATCTTGAAAGTGTCTAAAAATAGATGAATGTATTTCATATTAGGTGTTTTTTTGGTTTTAGGTGGATTTCAAGTTTTAGATTGATTTTGGATTTTAGAATGGTTTTGAATTTTTTGAAGACAATGAATTCGTTTATCAAGAGATAAGAACTTGCTTTCATTTATTTGGATATCACTAAATGAGAGGAGGAGGAGTTGGGAGTTTGATCCTCTCTCGGTCCTCTCTTTTTCAATCTCTGAATCTCTGAATCCTCTCTTTTTCAATCTCTGAATCCTCTCTTTTTCAATCTCTGAATCTCTGAATCCTCTCTTTTTCAATCTCTGAATTTCCCATAGACTGAGAAGTTCACATTTTATGAGATTTCGAACCGTATAAAGAGTCGGGCCCCACACTTAAGTTGATAATCAGTTCAACAGGAAGACCAAAAACACAGGCAATTTTATTCTTCCTCTCTTCCTCCTCACGTTTTATAATGTGAATTTCTCAGTATCGCTTTTTAACAGCATTTTCTCTTCAGAATGTTGCCACGTTTCCTCCCTGCCAGAACTGGGACCCAAGCCCCTCGAGTATATATGTAGCCACAATTCTTGCAAGCAGTATTCATATTCAAACCCCCACAAAGCAAACAAAGCCTGGTGAAACAAAATAGACCCAAATTAACGAAGAGCTGAGGAAAGAACTGCACTGACGGTATACCATACGTATTCTGGCATATAAAGCTGAATATTCAGGTGATTCTCGATCTGTTTCTTTTTTACAACAATAATTTAAGGTTTTTTGCATTTTTTCCGGTGTGCAAATATTTCTCTCTGAGCTGTTGAGTTAATTTGTTTCTCTCTGTGAATAAACTAAAAAAGAAGAAGAGAGAGGATTTACCATTGTTTCTCTACGTTTCTCCATTTTCTTTGTTCCTTTCTCTGTGTACATCATTATTACATTCTCCATTCTACCACTTGTAGACTTGCTATACTGCTGCCAGTATTTATTCTTTAAATATTTTTTTAATTTAAAAACGAAAGTTTTTTTCGTTTCTTATAAATTATTTCCTAGTCTTCTCAAGCTTTATAGCATACAGCACAGCAAAACCATGGAGAATGATGCTCCAGAATCTGTGTCCCGACTCTGGCATAGAGCACGACAACTAGCATCACAGCAGCTAACACGTCTCGGAGAAGATCTGGTCGACAATCCCCATGATGAGCGGGAAAAGGAATGGCAAAAGGTGCTTATAAGCACTTGCTTCACATCAGGAATTGAAATAGCCCTTCATTTTCACCAAATTACTGATTCCAAACTCGATTCCTTGCATTTTATCTGTATCCTTGTTGCAATTATCTTTTCTTGCCTCTTTGTTTCACATTTTATCAACCCCGCGAAGTTTCCGATGACATCCAAAGTATTGGGTAAAGTTGCTGTTTTCCTGGCAGCCACCGTGTTTTTCATCACCATTTCAATCCCATTCCCCCCTGGTGTCAAGTGGGCTACTTGGATAATCTATGCCATTTCGTTGCTTGTTATTGCAATCTGCAATCTCTGCTACTAGACAGGAGCTTTACATGGCATATGTTTTTTCTGTTAGTGTTTGTATTTGTTCTTCGTAACAAGGCTTCCATTTGCATGTTATAAGGTGTTGAAATTCAGTGTAATCACGGTGTTATGTATAACCATTGATCAATACAGCATAATATGGGCCATTCAAACTTTTTATGTAGTATCTATGAGCTAAGAATGTAGAAAGGACGACGTTATCATCAAGCCAGGTCTATGGTCTCATGGGGCATAATTCCCGCTGAGTTAAATAATAATTATTGCATTGAACAACAATCTCACTAGCAGAAACAAGTATAGAACAGGTGAACTTAAAATCATTCAGCTAAGCAAACAAGAACTCTTAGAAAAAATTCTGACCTACCATTCAATGAGGAATCGAAGACGTATTGGATTAACTTCAAGTCCTCTGGACTGGTGGGTTTGCTCACTGTAAACGGACCAACTAGATATTTAGACATTTGCTTCACAAGTGAGTCAGATCTCACATTTAAGGAGACCAGAGAAGAACCAGAAATCCCTTCCTTGCTCCTGCAAATATGGACGACAAGAACAAATTGAGAAAAATGATCATCCCATAAAATGTCAACATTTTATCGAAATTGGTTACATGTTCAGTGCCCTCCATTCAATTTCGGGTGACGAAAACTATAGTTACAACAGAACAATCACGTTCACATGTTGTCAACGCGTAAGACATATGCTAATACCTTAAAAAAAACAATCTCGTTAAACAAATTGATACTATAATTTATCAACGTTGCACCATCAAGCTTAGGAAATGCATATCAAATTTAGCTTATGCTATTGTTTTAGCGTCATGACCCTGTTAATAATCATTACAAGGGAAGTGTGTGACTTTGCAGCCAAATTTCATTAACCAATAATGGCAGGAAAAAAAAACAGGAAAACAATGTTCAGAAATTTAGGGGGAAGAATCATTTTGGATTCACCTGTCTCTAGAAAGTGAAGAACTCAATTGTTTTCAGGGCTTTCCAACCAGTCCTGTCCGCATATTAAAGCCTCTATATGATCTCTGGCCTGAAACCATTGAATGCAACTGCACCGCTGATAGTAGACTTTGATAGAATAGCTGATATTGGAATTGCTCAGAAATCACGAGCCATTTTGGATTCACCAAGTGCTGGAAATCTTGGAGTATTGACTCGCCACCAAGCTAATACATCAGAAACCTATCCCGGTTTTCCAAAGGCTCTCCTAAATACCGATTAAGATCAAGTTTTTGTGAAGCAACCACATCGCCATCATCTTTCTGCTTATGCCACTCACGGAATCCCAGGAACTTATCATCAGAATCTGGATCATGTGATGTCAGACAAGTGGTGTCCTTAGAAGGTGATGCTAGATAACTTCAATATCTTCGCCATTGGACAAACATATTTGTTTTTGCATCTCTCCGTCTATT
>Ga0307517_10010365_pt1 | contig 13057 bp, 7 predicted proteins | sample 23_EM_MG_FD_194515 | JGI IMG/M metagenome (GOLD analysis project Ga0307517, IMG submission 194515) | Populus trichocarpa ectomycorrhiza microbial communities from riparian zone in the Pacific Northwest, United States - 23_EM | ecosystem: Host-associated > Plants > Roots > Unclassified | place...
AGCAGCAAGTGAAATCTTAAATTTCAAATATATAATTCCAAAACATTTATAAAAGCACTATGATATAAATTTCCTTACTGCGAGCTACAATGTTAACACATGGCTGTGACCCTTGACAACTCAGAGTTTAAGTTAATATGAATCTCACTGGAAAAAAAGAGAGGATGTAATGGGGCTTGTAAGCTGCATCAGTTAATGCTTTTCAAAAGGCAGCAGTATGATATAACCTGTGTTGACCGATTGTCACATATACACTTCCTTATAGCAAGGCAAAATCACCCGGCGTGTATGTCAAAAGAGCAGGACGGTCAGTTTGGATGCACAAAATCAGCTTGACCAGCTCCCACTACAACAAGCGCTTCCTACAATCGGCTGCACCACAGTAGCATGGCATCTGAATTATTTTTCCATCAGGGCCAGAGACGCTATCCAGGGCATAGCCATAGTCATAAGTAAGCTCCTATAAGCAAGCAAAAAGGAAAAGCAAGTTAAAATAGTAAAGAGATGCAAAGGATTCATATAATTATGTAAACGCAATAAACAACGAACTCATTAACCTTTAAAGATGAAGGTCACCCATAACATCAGGGAAAAAACTGACCAGAAGATGTCTTTTAGAGTCAAGCTTCTTATTAAAAAGAAAATCCAAATGACTTCATACGGATACAACCAAGAGGACCAAGACAAAATTGCCTGTCAAGTAGTTCCATCTATGAGGGTAAAACACCATGAATCCTTTCAAAGCTAGGCATCCATCCAACACATTATGCCACAAAGGTTCGAGGTCTTTTTTAGATAATTACTAAAATCCCCTTGTAAGAAAAATTGTACCCAAAAAATCTCATCGAAATATTTTTCTCTATCAAACCCTAAAACAAGTTTTTCATATAAAAAAACCCATAATCTAATTGTCACTTAACACCATTAGTCCATTTGATTTTTTTTTATAGAAAATTTTATTTTGGAGTTTTACAGATTCATCAAGATTTCAACGATTTGTATAGAAATAATTTCACAAAGTTTTATATTCTGTATTTGCAAATCACATTTATAGATATAATATTTACATGTAGATGTACAATTATATAATTTAATAAACAATAATTGTTTTCCTTCAAATTGCAACCATAATTTCAACAATTATTTAAGAAAACACCTTTATTTTTCCAGTTGCAGTTGTCTGGTTTAAGGAGAGAAAAAATTATTTATATAGCCCGTGTTATAAAATACAATATGCAATTGTAAATATAATATAGATATTGTAAATATAAAATTATAGATATATAATCTTGTACAATATTTTCTATATAAAATCCGTTACACATTTTTGCATTTATTCTAAAATCCACAAACAAATTTTTGCATACCAAAAAACTCAAATGGGTTAAAGGCGTTTAGTGGAAATAAGATGTGGTTTTTTTGGTATACAGATTTTAATCTGGGGTATACAAAAATATTTGATGGGTTTTATGGAAAAGAATTTTTTTTACAAGTGGGTTTTAGTAATTATCCCTTGATTTTTCAAAACCATACTTTATTTATTCTTGGGTTTTGAAATGCATTGTTTTGAAAAGATATACAAACAACCGATAAAAAGTTTTCCGCAAGAACCTACCACAATCCCAACCATGCTAAAAAAAAAAAGGATAGAAGCTCCTATGTTTTGTCCAATGTCACACGATGGACTTATAGTAGTATGCTTTGTGTCCCGATTCCAGTCACAACCATACTCTACCCTGGTTTTAAAATTGTCCTATGAAATTTGCATTCCCAAAATGATTGCAATTCCAGTTTTTTGTTTTCCAGCCAAGCTATTTTGGGAATGAGAATAACAGTTTTCCTCCCCTTCCAGGTGGCCTACTCCATAAAGATACAGTACCTAACTATCCTCAGCTTGAGGGAAACACATAAAAAACAGAGCAAGAGAAATAGTGAATAACCTGCATAGGAGGTATGTTGTCTGCTGCAAATAGCATCACCCGAGCGAGTTTGACATCATGATGTGAGCTTAGGACACATTGCACGAAGAGATTGGGCTCACAACTATGATTGATGAACCTGGCAATATTTCCAGTGGAACCTGCATCAATACAAAACTCTGGAACACTTTCAGACTTCTGATCATCTCCATCAAAGTTGTTAATTGCTGGTACTGATACATCTCCCAGTCGCCTCTGTTCAAAAAGAAAAAAAGAAAAGAAAAGAAAGCATCAGCAGTACACATTTTGTAGGGAAATATAAACAATCACAAAAAAAAAAAAAAAACATGATTGGATTACTGCAAACACTAAAGATAAAGTGTCAGAAATGATGAATAAACTTTATTCCACAGAAATTCCAATGATATGCAAGAGGAGAAACAGATCCTATGTTATTAGAAACTAATATGTGCTAAACAAATCCTCAAACTTGAATAATGATTAATTTCCATGCCATTAGTAATTATACTTGAATGTAATCAACATTAGCTCCAAAGACAGTAAAAGGTGGATCAGTCACCAAATATTTTGAAACAGTCCAATAGAGAAGAGAAACAATCTTTTAGATAACATTGTCAATTTGGCTGAGGTACTCAGCTACTAAACAGAACTTCAGCCAAACTCCCATTTACCGGACATCAAATGTTGACTGTATAAACTAGGGTGTCACTCTCACAGTGCCGCACCATGTTAGTGTATGTTAGTGTAGACCATCTCATTAGAATCAATAGTTTCCATATAAATATTAGCTAATAATTGTCAATATTTATGTAATTAAAGTGTAAATAGCTTTCTATAATTAGAGTAATATTATAGTAGCTGATTTTGTAGAATGTAAATCAGAATTATTTATATTAAATGAAAGGGACTCCCATAAAGAAGGGTTATTCAACCAATTTGACATGGTATCATATCTTCACTTTTAAATTTGCATTCCACTATCTTGTTTTAGTTTTTCGTTGGTTTTCTTGACTAGGTAATCATTCCTAAATACCTAGGACTCTGGTTCTTGGATTTTTTTTTTTTATTAATGATTGTCTTTTCTAATTTTGTTGTGGTTTTCTTTGGTTTTCTTGACTGAGTAATTAGTCTTAGATACCTAGGGCTCTTAGGCTTTGGATTTTCTTTGATTCTTGGTTGTCTTTTCTGGTTTTGTTGTGTTTGTTGAGAAGATGACATCAAACAATTCTGAGTTGCTTAGTGTTTGATTCACTAAAAAATATTATTCAGTTTGTGAATTTCAGTTTCAAGTATTTGTCACGAGGAAAGAATTGTGGAGTCATGTAAATGGGAGTGATCCAAATCCTAATAATTCTACGAAGTTGCTTAAACGGAAGGCAAAAAATGCTCAGGCAATATCCTGAATTTTAGAGTTTGTTGACCCTCTTATTGTTGACCCTCTTATTGTTCTTAATCTAAAGTCATATAAGATAGCATAAGCTATGTGACAGTACCTAAAAAAAGGGTTTGCTATCAAGAAAACATTATTAGAAGTTTTCAATTAAAAAATGACATTTCTAATTATTCCCAAGTCAACCTTTCCATCTAGGGTTACTACTTTGGCTTTCAAAATTTATAGGCAAAATATATTGATATTGTTTATGCCAAAGTGCCCGTTGAATCTCTCTCTATTGTTCAATATATTTATGACCAAAATAAGCACGATCAATTTTCAATGAAACTGCAATCTAAATTTGAGATTATTCACTCAAACTTAATGAATTGAGATCTTTTACCCTCCTTAGATGTTTGTTTTAGGAAATTACTTTGTGAAGAGCAACGTCTCCTTACACAAGGCATTTTCAAGCAAGAAAATTATGTTACAATTACTATTGCGGCTCAAGGAAAAGGAATGAGTAGGAATAAGAGCAGTATACATTGCTATAGCTGCAAAGAATATTGACACATTGCTAACAATTATAGAAAAAAATTATGCAATTATTACAAACATCAAGGGCATATTATCAAGGAATACCCCACTCATCCTCGAAACCATAAAATCAATGCTTTTCAAGTTGTGGTGCCTGAAAACTCATATACAGCAGCTGAATCTAGTATTCTTGCTCCTGAAATGATGTAACAAATGATTGTTTCAGCCTTAGAGCTACAAGGTAATAATACTAATTCTCAATTTTGCCTTGTTGATTTTTGATTCTGTTGCTTCAAATCATATAACCAACTCATCTTGTATGCTTAAAAATATGCATAAGTATCATGGTTCATCACAAATTTAGATTGCTAATGGAGGTCATATACCTATTACTAAGGTCGGGGGTATCAATCCGACTCTCAATAATGTGTTTGTATTACCAAAGTTGTCTACTATTCTTATTTTGGTTGGTCAATTGGTGGAGAATAACTATGATGTGCATTTTTCTCGTAATGATTGTCTTGTGCAGAATTAAGTGTTAGAGACAATGATCACGAAATGGCCTAAAGTTGAAAGATTATTTCCGCTGCAATTTTCAATTTCTCATTTTCTATCTTTTGCTTGTACTACTTTTCAAAATAAGGGTAAAGTATGGCATAAGTGTTTAGGCCATCCAAATTCTATTGTTTTGTCTCCTTTGTTAAACTCTGGTTTATTAGGAAATAAAGATCAATTTTCTTCCTATAATGTTCTCTTTTATTGTTCCACATGCAAATTGAGCAAGAGTCAAACCCTTCCATTCACTTCCCTTAGCAGTCGTGCTACAAATAGCTTTGATATTATTCATAGTGATGTTTGGGATATTACCCCAATTATTTCTTATGCTCATTACAAGTAATTTTTTAAATTTATTGATGATTACAATCGGTTTATCTGGACATATTTTCTCCGTTCAAAGTCTAAGGCTTTCTTGTTTTCAAGACATTTTTTGCCTAAATCAAGACTTGATTTTCTACTTGTATTAAGGTATTGAGATCTAATTCGAGTGGACAATATGTCTCATGAATTTCATAATTTTTTACATTAGAAAAGTATTGTCTCACATCTCATGTCCTTATATGTCATAACAAAATGGGTTCGTTAGGCGTAAGAATCATCATCTTTTAGATATTATTAAGACCTTATTGATTGAGTCTTTTATACTATCTAAATTCTAGGTTGAAGCTTAATCTACTATAGTTTATTTAATAAACAAATTGTCATCTCAAGTATTAAATTTTGATGCCCCATACTATCATCTATACAATAAGTTTCCTAGCTATAATAATTTGCATACTTTTGGTTGTGTTTGTTTTGCCCATTTGCCTACTCATAAATGGCACAAACTTTCTGTTAAGTCTGCTAAATGTGTTTTTTTGGGTTATAATGTTTCTCACAAAAGTTTTGTTATGATATGAGCTGTAACAAATTATGTATTTCTCAAAATGTTGTTTTCTTTGACTATCAATATTTCTTCCCTACTCAAGTTGAACCTTTCTCTGTTGCTCCAATTTTTCCTAATTTTGAGGATTTGTCATCTTTTGAACGATTCAAGCTAGATATTGTATATGAAAGACGTCGACCAACTTTACCCCTTCCCAAGGCTGCTCCACGACCTGAGACTGCTCTTGAGGCTACTTTTACACATCCTTATAAATATGTTCTTTGGCGCTTTACATGAATATCTCATCCCCTTAATCGATATGGTTTTTCTACTACTCTATCCATTATTAATGTTTCATCATGTTACAAGTTGTCAAGCATAAATGTCAATAGAAAGAAATGTAGGAGAAACTTTAGGCTCTTCAAGATAATCATACATGGAAAATTATTTATTTTCCTCCAACTGTTAAGCCCATTAGGTGTAAATGGGTGTACTCAATTAAGCTTCACTCTAATGGAACTTTGGATTGATATACACAGTTGGTTGATCATAAGAATAAGCAAGAGTATAAAATGGACTATAAGGAGACTTGCTTTCATAGAAAAATATGGCACCTTTACTTGGTATGTTCTCCTCTACATCAGTGTTGTGTAAGTTGAAGAGGTCCTTGTATGATTTGAAACAGACTCCCTAGGCATGGTTTGACAAGTTCCTATCTACCTTGCTTTGCTTCTTTTTTATGCAAAGCAAATATGATTCCTCGCTATTTCTTTGCAAGTTATCTACTGGTTTTCTTATCCTCCTTGTTTATATGGATGACACTGTCATTATAAGAACTGATTCTTTATTGATTAGCAATCTTCAACATCATTTTCAGGATTGTTTTCACATTAAAGACCCTAGTTCTCTTCTTGGGATTAGAAGTTCATTCTACTTCTTCTGGTGTGTTTTTGCATCAACATAAATATACTCAGGATTTGATTGCTTTGGCTGGTCTTAAAGATTCTTCTCCGGTGGATATTCCTCGGGAGGTGAATGTTAAGTTTTGACATTAAGAGGGGGATCTTCTTCCTAATCCTACTCTATTTAAGCAATTAGTTGGCAGCTTGAATTATCTTACTATTAATCAGCCTGAGATATCCTTTGCAATTCAACAAGTCAGTCAATTTATGCAATCTCCATGTCACTTACATTTGGTAGTTGTTCACCGCATCATTTGATATTCCCTTGGTTCTTCTAGTCATGGTCTTTTCTTCCCAGTTAGTTCTTTTATTTGCCTTGTTATCTTTAGCGATGTTGATTGGGTAGGATGCACATCACTCTGTCACAGGTTGGTGTATGTATCTTAATAATTCATTAATATCTTGGAAAAGTAAGAAACAGGATTGAGTTTCCATATCTTAAGTCTTTAATATAAAGCCATGCCGACTACTTACTCAAAGATTGTTTGGCTTTGTGGGCTACTTGCAGAAATTGGATTTCTCTATACTACTACTCCTCCTCTTCATGCTGACAACACAAGTACTATTTAGATTGCTGCCAATTCTATTTTCTATAAGTGTACCGAGCATATTGAAATGGGTTGTTATTCTATTTGAGAAGTCATGGATACTAAAGTTATTTCTCTTCCATATATCTCCATCAACCTTCAAATCACTAATGTGTTTACCAAATCAACAACTCGCTAACACCATCAATTTCTAGGTGGCAAATTGATGTTTTTTAATCACCCAACATCAATTTAAAAGGGGATGTTAGGGTGGACCATCTCATTAGAATCAATAGTTTCCACATAAATATTAGTTAATAGTTATTAATATTTATGTCATTACAGTGTAAATAGTTTTTTTATAATTATGGTGATATTATAGTTAACAGCTGATTTTATGGAATGTAAATCATGGTTTCTATATAAATATTAGCTAATAGTTGTCAATATTTATGTAATTATAGTGTAAATAGTTTTTTATAATTGTGGTGATATTATAGTTAATAAAAGCTGATTTTGTAGAATGCAAATCAGAATTATTTTTATTTAATGAAAAGGATTCTCAATCAATTTGACACACCAAATTACTAGGATGGGAATACATATAAACAAAAAAGAAAAGGTTTCCAGTTGGTTATAGTACCTCTCTTCCATCTAGCCCCCTCATTGTCTGCAAGCAATCAATGTCAAAAATATAATTGTTCTCGCAGACATGATCTGTGTCTTCTGTTCTCATAAGTACCCCTATGTACTCACAGACAGGTGCCCCAGCAGGTAGAAAGTCCCATGATCTAACAGCCCATCCTTTCTTAGGAGTACGGAAAACCTGTTGCCATTAACCAGTAGCAATTTAGAAAAAGTGATAAATCAACTTGACATAATGGAAAATGGGATTGGCATTCTAAGGAAATGAAGATATAAATGACACCTCAAGACGATGCTTGATGCCTCGTTGAGATGTTCGGTTCACACAACCAGGTCCACATCCACAACCAGGACCACATTCAAAAACAACAGCCCTGGCTTCAATTAGCCTGAAGGTAAAAAACAAAACAAAAGTACTATCATGCAAGAATAACCAATTAAACAACCTGTAAAGGACTTTAAAATATAGGATTCAACTGAATTCTGTAAAATCCATGGTTAAATAATGCTCACCTGCCACCATGACAATTAACATATGGAAAATAAGAGCCATTAAGTTTTGCACAAGCACAGGTCCTTGGATCCACACAAGTCCCTTTGCAGTTGCATCCAGACACATTTGTAGGAAGCTTCACATTTTTTGCAATTTGAAGAGACTTGCGGTAGGTAAAACCTGAGATTTTCAAGGATCCAAAATCACAAGATTAATTCTAGCGGCATGGGTTGAAGCTATCTAGAACTTCTTATGGGTCCCAGCAGACCACTAGGTAAGCAAGAGCCTGAAGCCTTTTAAGCTGGCTCTGCCCTGGCGTATAGGCACAGCCACACAGCAGTCCAACTGCCCAAGTAAGAAACAGCATCCCATTTAACAAGTCTGGGATTGGGCTTAGCTTGACCACTAAACACCAACGCAATCCATTTTTATTTATTTGAACTAATTTTACTAGTAACAATTTAGCACAACTAATTGTTTTTTTAGCATTTTGAATATGCTAATTATTTTTTTTTAACTTTTTCAATACTTTTATGTTTTTTTTTAACAAAAAAAAGAAAATTCACAAAGATTGAGGCTTGTCCTAGAAAATCTAAGGTTCAAGTAGGGCCAGGTATGAATGCGGTTTCAAATGTAGGCTCAGCAGAAGAGAAGCAAAAAAAACTCCTGCTCTTGGATTAGGCCTATTAATGGATCTGACAAGGAAATGTGAGAGCAATGGAGCAAAGAAAACCAAATCCTCAACTAGCAAAAACTTATAATTAACTATGGCAGAGAGCTCCTTTTGTCTTTAAAAAAAGGGCAATGACCTTTTAGGGTCCATCCAATTAAGTAATTTCCCAGGAACCAAGGTCATAGAAGGCCTGATATTATGTATTAGTAGTGACCTCTCAACAAAATAGGGAACCACATGCATCACAGACAGTAAGAAAAATGACATTTCTTAGATCTTTAAACATATCCATCTTTTAGCCTTCCACAATTTTAACAATGCTTCATATTAGCCAATTTTTCAACTTTTCATTTTCCAGAAATATCATTTAATTTGACAACTATTTCAAAAGCCTAAGCAATTTTTTAGCATTTGATCATGAGTTATATGTCATCACAAAATGTAAAAATGATGAACTAATACATCTTCCATAATGTTAATATTAATTAGTTTTTTTAACCTTTCCATTATTCACATTTTATTTATGTCTTAAGTTATCTTTCATGTCTTTCACTTATTTAATCCTTTCTACGTTTTTCAAAATTTCAACCTTTTAAAGTAATGCATCCTTGAACGTTTTTTTTTTTTAATAAAATCTTCTTCATCTCCATCTCTAAGGTTTTTTTTATTAACTTCTTGCAATCTTGAAAACATTTTTAATGTAAAGGACAGGCAAAAGCCTAGAAATTCCCTCTAAACTCTTTTTTTTTACCATTCTTTTAGATCTGATTCTTTTAATCATACACAAAATAAAATGCCAAAAGAATAACATTTTTCATAAGCCGTGACTTAAAAGGAATTTTAAGGAGGATTAATCTTCTTTAAATTCCTTTTTTCGTTGTCTTTCAACCAACCGATTGCCTCTTAAACAAAAACTGATTTAATTTAATAGTTTTTAAGATAGGAATGATATTCTTAAAAAGTTTATTAATTCTTGAATTTGGATACAGAATCCATTACAAGGCTAACAGACCGAGTTCTATCAAGAGATGGAAGGACAACATTAGAAAAGCGAAGCATAAGGGCCTTATGGATCACAGTGAACTTTTAAGAATATTCTTATAAAGTCCCTCAAAGTTAGGGACAGTAACTTGTAGTTAGCCTAAAAGATTTTAGTCTTAAACAATGGCATTGAGAAGGATACCTACACCAAATGTGCATCCAATTTGTTGCTGCATGTGGAACTAGAACATTTCAAACTTGTCTACTTGACAAGCGCTTAGAGAAAAATCTTATTTGAGCTTTTAAATCAGCATATTATATATTAAACATATATCCTACTGAACATTGGATTAGAGTTACTAATGAATAAAAAAGCAATGGTCTGCAATGCTTTGACTGCAATTGCAACTGTGATTTAAGACTGTTAACTTCCACTTTCACATTATATGTAGAATAGTAACAAATTAAGCCAATAAATGTAAGAGTTTAACTTGCCTGACGGCGCAACAGGTGGATCATCAACCAAATTTGTAGCTGGAATCGGGACATCCTCTTGACCTCCACTAATATCCTCACACACCAACCTTAACAAATTAAACAACAAAAACTAATTATGCCTCATGGTAATGCAAGTACCAATGAAATTCAAGTATATAATAGAATAATATTCTTCTTATACCCTCGTATTTCAGCAACAGATTGGGGAACACGTCCATAGCTGAATTGAACCTGTCATAAGAGTGAATATATGTTCAACATAGAGTAAACGATGTATTCTGGAATGCAGAAGTGGGAACAAAGTGGTAAATAGAAGCACTACTTCCTATGAGTATGAACAGAATCCTTGAGTTGGCTGTGAAGAGTATGGAGAACAGTATCCAAAAGATACTCCATTTTTATAAGCAACATCCAATAAAAAAAAATAATTGAAATTTAGGGAACATCCAGGATATTATGCAGAGAAAATACATGATGGTTGAGAGAAGAAGCATCACTGGAGTATTATACAATCCAAAATCACTACTAAACACGAAACCATAATGAAATTTGTACTTTATGTTGAAAGATGAGGTGAGACCTATCGAGGATTAATTAAGGGACAACCTTGAAGATGCTTTCAACATTGTCCATGTAAACTTATGAATGCACCGGTGACAAGTGAGGAAGAATGCTCAAATTGTAGCGCTGAATGGGAAGGACGGGAACCAATGTAGCCAATTATCTAACCAAAACTAAAGAATAGTGGCACTTAAAGATATCAATCTCATTATGAAAATTTAAAGTCAGCCACAATGGGAGAGGAACACTGATGCAGTAGGAATTTTCCCAAAGGAAAATTAAAGAAAAATCCCAAAACCTACCTAGCTGATGCTCTAGAGAACTCATGATATTTGTTTAAGGTCAGGTGGCCCCAGAAGCAACATGAGCTGGCACTTTGAATGCTGAACTGAGGTATTACAGATGGTAATGAAGCTGACCTCACATAATTTTCATGTTGGCTTTACGGAGTGTTTAGGAGTGTTTAGGAGTGTGGTAGAGATTGTTTTTCAAAGTTTTTTTCACTTGGAAATACATTAAAATAATGTTTTTTCATTTTTTAAAATTCATTTTTGATATCAGCACATCAAAACGATCCAAAAATACTAAGAAATTTAATTTTAAGCAAAAAAAATTCAAATTATGACGAAAAACAGATTTAACCTCAATGTCAAACAAACACTTAATAAGGTGGGTGACCCAAGTGTGTTTGGAGCATCTTAAACTAAAATGTTGGATGTCCCAAAGGTGTATTAACATTGGATGCATAGCATGTGCTTTGCAAACACCATTTGTTTACAATATTCAATCACCAAAACAAAATACATATTTGGATTCATAGACAACCCCTGTGGTAATAGCCTAGAATTGGTGCGCACCATTTGATATCAACATCTGGGAGAGTGTTGCCAGAAAAAATGTTTTTATTAAACACAAAGGCAACAAAGAAAGATATTAAGTAGAGCCTATCGAGCAGCAAGACCAAAAAGCTGCAGGAGCCTACACTGCAGCCACTTGTAGTCCGAATCAGACAAATTTAAATATAAAAAAATAATAGCCCTACTGGTATCTCTAAGAAAGAGATTTTGCCAATGAACAACAGTCGGTAAAGAAAGCAGAATATTCTGTCTTTTGATTTGGAAAGGAAACATAAAAACCTGGTTGGTGGTCAGAAGTGGCTGTCCTTCCAGCCGCCTCAGTCGATACTTAAACACAGTAAATCCAGATAAACCTTTCTCAGCCCAGTATTGAACAACCTATAAAAGCACATAAAAACACCATCAGCAGATATCAGAATAAGTGATTGCTTTCAACACATGTATAGGAAGAGATAGCAAAATACAAGAGGTATGCATGAGAAAGGGGAAAAGGGCCATGACAGATCTCATAAATTTTATTCAGTTTTTTTCTCAAAGCTTGTTGCATGGCACAAGGACACAGACACCATGTGAATTAAAGATGTACCTTGTACAAGCCATCATAGGTGTAAACTTTGCCACAGTAGCTGCTAGCACATTCATGGCCTCGAACAACTCGCACAGGAACACATTGCTCCACACAATTCTGCAATTAAATGCAGAACAAGCAGTAATCGAGCAATGAGATTTTAATTTCAATGCCAAACTACAGGACCCCACATTAGCATACCACCCCAATGCAAGTGCATGCATGCATGGAGAGAGAGAATGAAATGTCAGTTTAATAGTCTCATCTCGATACCCTTTGAGTGTGGTGTCTACATATGTGTATACACATGCATTCATGGAGAGAGAGAGAGAGCGAAATGTCAGTTTAATAGTCTCATCTCGATACCCTTTGTGTGTGGTATCTATGTATACGTATATACACATGCATGCATGAAGAAAGAGCAAGAGAGAGAACAAAATGTCAGTTTAATAGTCTCATGGAAAACCATTTGTGTATGGGCGTCTCCATACATAAATGCATACATACAACATGCACATGCACCCATGTGTTTTTGAATTCAAATCAAGACAACCTCTGCTGTGTTTCTCTTTGATACAACATGCACATGCCTTTACTTCAACCAGAAGCGATCATGTCAGCACAACACTAACAAAGAGAATCACAAGAAGACGCCACAAAATGGTGAAAAATATGTGGGGGATAGTGAGGATCAACTTTTTGTCAAGTAGCAAAGAGGAGTTTTTTTTTTAATGCTGACATGGCAAGTTTAAATCCCATATTTTCCTTCCCAGTTATTGCTCTCCTATGTACCAACAGGGAAGAGGGAGACAAAGCTGCTAATCCAAACCATACACGCCTGAAACCCAACCCAAATTATCCAGTATACCCATTTGCAAGACAGCATTGGTCCATTGATGCAGACAAAGTGACTTTATAATTAAGATCTGCAACTGCAGACATCAGTGTTCAAAATATTGAGAGAAATATTGTAATATTCAAAGGAAATAAACTTTTAATCCCAAACTAATTGAAGTCAGC
>Ga0307517_10010366_pt1 | contig 13057 bp, 7 predicted proteins | sample 23_EM_MG_FD_194515 | JGI IMG/M metagenome (GOLD analysis project Ga0307517, IMG submission 194515) | Populus trichocarpa ectomycorrhiza microbial communities from riparian zone in the Pacific Northwest, United States - 23_EM | ecosystem: Host-associated > Plants > Roots > Unclassified | place...
ATAGAAACACGCATGAAATTTATTAAATAAAGTAAAAGGAAAAAAATATCATGCAAGGCTAGACATGTTAGAAATATTATCTAAAAATAAATATTTTTTATTTTTGGAACCAGAGTTCACATGTATTAAACAAAAAAAAAATATAAATGGATCATAATAATATCTTAAAAAACCAAATACAAATAAAACAATTAAAAAAAAATTCTATTTAAAAAAGGCCTGCAAAACTTGTGTCTTTGGTCATGAGACCGAGATAAACCGATAGAGAATTAAAGATAACCACAAAACCAGTCTTTACAAAAAAATAATGTAGAGCAATGAAATAAAAAAAGAAAATGAGCCAAAGAAAAAAGATGTCGAACCTCGTTAACTTTTCAAACCCAATCATTGTATCGAAAAGTACCATGAGTGGAAAAACTATAAAATTCAATTCACAATAAATCAAACATCGAAGGATAAAAAATTAATTATATAAAAGAATCTAAAACAAAAAATTATAATTAAAAGAATAATGGTGAAAATTAAAATAAAAAATAAATTAGAGGGCAACAAACAATTTTAAATTGGAGTGTTAAAATAAAAATAAAAATAACTTTAACAAAAAAAAACAAATAAAAAAAAACAAGAGACAAATTAAAAAAAAAAACTCTAGACAAGTAAAGATATAAATAAATAAAATTAAGTATTTTAAAAATCTTTAAATTCTTTTATTCCTGGCCTTCATCCATGTCACGTTACATATGACTATAATTAATGTTTATCTAGTATAATCATCGTTAGATGGTTGGATTTAGATTTACAATGGTGCTGTAGTTTTATCTTGACTTTTTTTTAGCAGTGGAGTATTATTTTTATTAAGATTCAACGTTTATTTGAAAATGCTGGGAAACTTTATTTATGTTCCAGGTTAATTAATTTGACTTATTTATCAACTATTTTTTACTTAAAAATAATTTTTTTAAAAAAGTTTATTTTAACATTATGACTTTCTTTTCTTGAATCTAAAAACATAAAAAGAATTGAATTTCTTAAAAAAAAACATTTCTTCAGTAGAAACAAAATTTCATAAGCATGAATAAAACGTGAACAAGAAAGGAAAATGCAAAGAAAAGGGGGTTAATTTCTTACAAGTAGAAAACAGCTCGCAGCTAGTACGTGGAAAGAATAGAACGTTAAGAACACGGGAAAAAAAAAAGAAAAAAGAAAAGAAAGAAAGAATTGATGCATTGATAGTTTGATAGAAATAGAAAAGCGAAGGAAAAGAAAAGGAAGAAAATCGAGAGAGAGAGAGAGCGCGCGCTTAAAGTTTCAACAACAAACAGAACGGGTCATCAAAATCATGAAGACAAAGTGCTCTTCTCTTCTTCACTCTCTTCTTCTCCGACATCTCCGCTTCTTCTCTTTCTTTAGTCTTACCTCTTCAATTCTTACCTTACGGTACTTACTCTTTCTCTAATTTGTTTCGATCTTGATTTTTTAATCGGAATTTAGTTTTTTTTTGTTAAGAAGTTAATTTTCCTGTTACGAGTTTGAGGATTTGGATTTATGTGTGGTTAGTGAGAAAATGTAGGAAACATCAGTGATTCTTTTCTGAGATTTTGAATTTTATTGCTTTATAGTTTATTGATTTTTTTAAAAAAAAACTCTTTAGGATTTGTCTGGTTTCGAATTTTTTAGTTCTGAATTTCTGTTTGTTTACGGAAAATGTAGGGGGGGGGGACTTGCGTGATTAGGATTTTTAGGATCTTGAGTTTGTTGTTTTGTGGAAGAATGTAGGAAGAATTAGTAAATTTAGTATTAGGTCTAATCACAGTTGTTTGTTTATTTTTATTTTTATTTTCTGAATTAGTAAAATACAATGTCTGCTTTTTAGTTATGACTTTCTGTTTTGTTGGTGAGAAAATTTTAGGAAGAGTCTGGCTATAAATATTTTGAATTAGTGAAGAAACTCAAGTTGATTGGTATTTATGGATTAGACTGATCGAATAATTGTTAGTGTTAGGAGATGTAGATAGATTGCTAATTTGAGAATTGGTTTGTAATTAAGTGCTCGAGATGAGTCTTGTCAAGAAGTCAAAGTTGTTGAGGGAGGCAACATTTGTGTTCTATAGTTTCGTGCTTTGATGTTTAAGGTTTAGAACTCTGGGGGTGGTTTGTTAATGAAATCGAGGAACATTCTGTACTGATTTTGAAAAACAAAAGAAGCGATGCAGAAATTTCATTAATGAGGCAGGCATCTTATGTTTTTGAGATTATGATTCTTGGGAGATTTGATATTGTGTTGTCTAAAGTTGTTAAATGTATGCTGGTTTATATGTTTGCAGTTCTGATTTCTTGCAATTGCTTGGAGACAAGTCTGCGGAGAATGCAATGATGATTATGCCAAGCTAATTCAAGTTGTTTGTGTCTTTTTGATACAGAGGAAATTCTTGAATTCCTTGGTAATGTGTGGAGCATAAGAATCTGCTTCATCTGTCAAATGAGTGCCTAAGCCAAAGGGTGCATCTTCAGTAACTTATGAAATCAAATGCATATATTTAAGAGTGCAGGGCTGTGAGCCTGTGACAAGAGGGCTCTGTCTCCCACAAAATTTGAAATAATTGTCAAGTGAAACATATGGAGTCTACAGGGTGTTGGTTCAATAGGTTAAAGTCAAAGGATAAGCTGAAGTCTGCGAAAAAGAAAGATACTGCAGGCAATGAGAAGGAGGGATCAAAAGCCCCAAACAGTGAAGAAGCACCATCAAATGTAACAAGGCAGAAGGTTGCCGCTGCAAAGCAGTATATTGAGAACCATTATAAGAAGCAAATGAAGGACCTGCAAGAGAGGAAGGAGCGGTATGATTTAATGCATCTTTTCATAGCAATGATGTTCAAGTAAAATTACTTTCCTGTTAATATTCATACTTCATCTTTTGGCTTATCCGTTTGAATTGGCCACTAAGGATACTCTGGTTTCTATTTTAATTTTTCCTTGTATAGTACATTACCCTTTCTTTTTCTTTGGTGCCACTTAAGGGTTTATTTTGTATATAACTTCTAGATAATAGCAAATGCATTGTTCTGTCAACTTCTAATTTAATTATGAAAAACAATGATTGGATACTCTGGTCTTCTTGTTTTATAAAAAATAAAGAAATAAAGAAAACGAGATTATGAATTTGACATGGATAGTTTGGCGAGTCTTTGTACTGGTTTATCAAGTTTTTGGAGGTAGACTAGTGTGGCGTCATATGTGATGACAGGCCCAATTTATCTAGAAGAGTACTAACCCTAGCTAAGGCCCAGCCTTAGGAATTATTCTTTGGCCCACATAGTCAGATTGACTTCAAAGTCTCCAATGTCTGACCTTATCAATGAAGGTGGGTAATATACTTATCTGATGTGGTTAGGGTGCGGTCATTTTATCTTTTGCTATAAAATCCTATAGTGATACTTTTATTCACCAGTAACGCTTGTTTGGCTTTATCCTTATTCCGTAAACAGTTTCCCTATTAAGGAAAGCAGCATTTAATGATGATTCATTCTCAAATTGAAGTTTAGAAGATGGACAACGTGCCCTATAACATTCACTCCTATTTTCTGTTTCGAAATCTATTTTGGGTGGTTTTGGGATGTCTTAACACTGTGTCTATTGCTTGATTGTAAAATATGGATCTTTAAAAGCAAAGCAATTTATTTGTGTAAAATTCCTTTCACTACAGATTTTATGGTGTTTATGGAAGTAAAATAACAGAAGAATATGCACGGGGATAGGGTAGAATCTGAATGGGGTGAAAGTATACATAACAAATCTGATGGCTTTCTGGTGCCCTCTTAGAAATCAATATGGATGCTAACACTATGATTGATTCTTATTTCTGCATGTGTATTGTATGAGTTCATGAGCATTGCATTCTTACTGACCATTAGATGCCAACACTATGATTGATTCTTTCAGCTCAAAGGGTGCATGAAAATTTTTCCGTTTCTTTTCAGAGTGGTCATCGAATGAATAAAATTCACCATTTTTTTCTGAAAGACCATCTCACTCATGAGATCTTTTCACTCTTAGTAAGTTGATGGTGATGGTATTTTGGCGCTTATGATTTCTTGCAGACGTAATGTACTGGAGAAGAAGTTAGCTGATGCTGAGGTCTCTGAGGAAGAACAAGATAACTTACTTAAGTATTTAGAGAAGAAGGAAACTGAATACATGCGCCTTCAAAGGCATAAAATGGGTGCTGATGATTTTGAGCCATTGACAATGATAGGCAAGGGTGCATTTGGGGAGGTAAGTATGTCCTTTTCATATTCTATTCCAGCTTGACAGACCTTGTTGGTATTTTCTTCCTACTACATTCTAGCATATAGCAAGAAGAAACACAGACATTCTTACTAAACTGTTTCTGCATTTATACGTCGCATCTCTATTTGATAGCCAGGATCTCTTTCTTGAAATTTATTTTTGGGTGTTTATAGCGGTGATGCTCTTTTAACCAATTCATCAATTATTGAGTGATTTGTTTTTTGAACTTCTCCTTTTGAGATTGCAGGTTAGAATCTGTAGGGAAAAGTCAACAGGTCATGTGTATGCTATGAAAAAGCTTAAGAAATCAGAGATGCTTCGGCGAGGACAGGTATGTGGTCTTGTTAAGCCTTCCTAACAATTTTATTGGAGTTCTTCTTCATTATGCTTATTTCCAGTTTGGATCTAAAATGTTCAGGTTGAACATGTGAAAGCAGAAAGGAATCTACTTGCGGAGGTTGATAGCAATTGCATTGTCAAACTGTATTGTTCTTTCCAAGATGAAGAGTATCTGTATCTAATCATGGAGTATCTACCTGGTGGAGATATGATGACTTTATTGATGCGCAAGGACACGCTAACTGAAGATGAGGCCAGGTTTTATGTTGGGGAAACTGTCCTGGCTATTGAGTCTATCCATAAACATAATTATATTCATAGGTAAATCAATATTTGTCTTGAACTGTCGATGTGCTTTCTTTATCATGTACTTCTGATATTGTAATAGTGAACTTATCTTTTCTGTGTTTTCATGTTGCAGAGATATTAAGCCTGACAACTTGCTACTTGATAGAAATGGTCACATGAAATTATCAGATTTTGGACTATGTAAACCATTAGATTGCAGTAATCTCCAAGAAAAGGATTTTTCTGTGGCAAACAATCTTAGTGGAGCTCTTCAAAGTAATGGATGCCCTGCAGCACCAAAACGTACACAACAGGAGCAATTGCAACACTGGCAGAGGAACAGGAGGATGCTTGTAAGTTCCCCACTGTCATGTAGTGGAATGACCTTTCATTCCGTAGGATTAACATTGTTAATCAAGGCATTATTGCTGTTGATGCCATGGCTGCTGCTTTATGCTGAATGCTTGGTTTCATTTTTTCGCTTATAATTTACAGGCAGTAAGCATTTATCTAGAATTATAAAATACTCTTCCCAGCTTCTTCATGGTGCTGTTCTTTGGATGGGTTTAGTTGGGTTTTCTTAGTGGATATGTAGAGAGACTGGAAAGCTCTGTTATTTTAGCCTCTTTCTTCTTGGTTTCTTTTGTTTCTTAGGAGGATGTTTTCATCTCCTTTACAATTATCAACCTTCTTTCTGTTTTTAATAATTATTTTCACTACAAAAAATCTGTTTTTAATAGTTATTTTAACCTATCATTTTCCTGTCAAACTTCTCTTCCCACCGAGGTATCTGTAGTATCCGTGGTAATTCCACTGGGATTTCTATTGTTTAAACCTTCAATATTATAATGTTGCAGGCTTATTCCACTGTTGGAACTCCTGACTACATTGCCCCAGAGGTCTTGTTGAAGAAAGGATATGGAATGGAATGTGATTGGTTGGTATACTGAAAATGGCCCTTAGTATTTTTCTTTTCTGAGACCCATTCAGGTGTGACTTAGTTTCTTACATCCAGGTGGTCCATTGGTGCTATTATGTATGAAATGCTTGTGGGGTACCCGCCGTTTTACTCAGACGATCCCATGTCAACTTGTAGGAAGGTAATCTTGTGATTGTGTACCTTATTTGTCAAGAGAAAATTGTGTTTTTCTTGATTGTGATTAATGCATGTTGAAATGAGCCTTGCCAACATGTTTACTCGTTATTTTTTCTGATCTCTTTACCTACTCAAAACCATGCTATTCAGTTCAATTGTGATTTTGTAGCTGGTAACTTCTCAAACTTTGCCCAAATGTTAACAAACCTTTAATTGTCAGCACTGGCTTCTAAGTTCTTTTCCTTTTTCAGTGTTAACCTCTGGAGCATTTCATCCCATTCTCTCCAATATCATCACCCCTTAGTAGTTCCACTGTTTTCATTTTCTGCAGATAGTAAATTGGAGAAATCATTTAAAGTTTCCAGAAGAAGCAAAGTTATCTCCCGAGGCAAAATACCTTATTAGCAAACTCTTATGTAATGTTGACCAGAGGCTTGGAACAAAAGGCGTGGATGAAATAAAGGTGTTGTGGTGTTCTGTTCTAAATTTTTTTGGTTTCTTTCTCTATTAGCAATACTCCAGATAAAATCGAGATTGATAAAATTAACTTGTTTACCGTGTTATTTTCAGGCTCACCCATGGTTTGAAGGTACTGAGTGGGACAAATTATATCAAATGAAAGCTGCATTTATTCCTGAGGTCAATGATGAGTTGGATACTCAAAATTTTGAGAAGTTTGAAGAGGTAGATTGATTGGTCTAAAAATCTTAATCACTTATTTAGATACTTTTGTCTTGGTAACTTTTCTATCATTCGTGTGATTCTTTTAGGCTGATGACCAAATTCAAACTTCAGCAAAATCTGGTCCATGGAGAAAGGTTGGTACATACGAATTCTGTTGTTTATGTTGAGTTACTTTTGGGGTATTTTGATTAGTATTCCACCAGAGAATGTGCATTTTTCTGTTCATTCTATTTCATTTTTTTTATGAATGAATGTTTCATTTCCAAGACAAATTCAGTAGGAAGGCCAATCCCAATCAATATACCATTAACATCTCCTGTAATGCTATCAACTGATTTACATCAAAACAAATGAGCATCAACTACTGATAAGACCTTGTGAAACTCCAATTCCACAAGCCAGAAGCATAGATGATTCTTTCCCAGCAACAGTTTATCAGAACTAGAACCACCATCTGCAGAGTTTCTCTTTTAGTTTCCTTTATTAATTTATATATGTATGTTCTTCGGAGTGGTCAAGATGGGAACTATCTAGAATCTAAATAAGATAATCAGGGAGTTAGGGATACACATGTCTGCGGTCTCAGAAAACAGGAAAACCATTCAGAAAAGCAGAAATTTGGGATCGTGGGGAACTTTCCACTTTTCCATATTCACATATTTACAGTATTCCTTTCTCTGAGGGTCGTGGACACTCATGCATGAAAATGTTACTTATTTCTACCCCTTAAGAATTTTTTGGTGCTAGATTGACCTATGAATTAAATTGGAGCATTGTTAGCATCAACACAAAAGCTATTTGCTTTATAACAATTCAAGTTTGGCTTAAGATTTTCTTTGGTGCTAGATTGGCCTGTGAATTTAATTGGAGCGTTGTAGCACCAACACAAAAGCTATTTGCTTTATATAGCCTGCAAGTTAAAAGTTTAATTAATTGGTGATAAATAATGTTTCTGGCGTCTAGATGTTGATTAAATGTTTTTTTTTTGTCTTTTTTGCAGATGCTTTCATCTAAAGATATTAACTTTGTTGGCTATACATACAAGAACTTTGAAATTGTAAATGATCATCAGTTACCTGGAATCGGTATATTTTCCTTCTCTTCAATTATATGTATCTAATGTATCCTCTCCATTCGACTATCCTAATTAGTATTTTGTCTCCACATTATCCAGAATATTTAATCTGTTTTTTTTATATATATAATAATATTGCGCACCTAAGATAGGGAATGGGATTGTTAATAATGGAAGTGTTTGGCAAGGCATCACCCTTAACTTTTATGCACTACAGGAACTATACATGTAATAGCATTTCATGAAGAGTCTTAAAAAACTAAAAAAAAAAAAAAAAACTCAAGAACCAAATTCAAAAGGTAGGCTATCTGATGGTTAATGGTTACATTAGAACTTTTTGGGAACAAGAAGGGTATCATTGAGAAAATATAAGCTATGGGGGTAGAGGTGAAATTTCAATCAAATATATAGGTGCAATATGGAAGTTTACCCGTGTAAAGAGCACAAGTTTAATTTTTTGCAACCATCCACTTTCACATGATCCTTATTGGTGATTCTTTTTCTACATCCATTATGCAGCTGAATTAAAGAAAAAGAGCACAAAATCTAAGAGGCCCTCCGTCAAGTCGCTTTTTGGTAAGTTGTTTTATTTTAAAAGAAAAAAATTAATTGTTTTTAGTTTTTTTAGAATGAGTGGGGTAATCTAATACAAAGTCCATGTCAAGCCAAAAACAATTGAAATGTGATCTGAGATTATGTTCACATGATCTTACTCGTTTTGAACCTATGTAGTTTGTTTGATTCTTTGCTGCTTTGATTAATGGAGGTATTTTTTTATTTTTTTATACAAGTTCCCATAAATTTATTGATTTTGAAGCTCTCCCATATTTTTTATGAAGATACTGTTCTTACGAGGGGAAAAGCCCGAAAGAGAGTAAGAAGTTACTGGCCCTTTTACCCTATTTGGCGCACAATTTTTGAGAGGATGAGTAGTTATGGAGGGTGACACCTCATCCCACTTTTGGGTTGAAGTGCTGCCCTCCAAGCATGGGAATTGGGAAGTTTTCGGTCCCTTAATCAAATCCGTCAGCTTTAAAACGTAGGTCTCATCAATATTAAGGAAAATACTAAACAAAACATTTTTTTTTAAGTCCATTCATAATAAAATGTGTCTAGGATGGATTATAGTGAAATTATTCTTTTATTTTTATTTTTTTAATTTTTAAAGCTTTACTAGAGGGATATAATGGTTTTTGTACACAATCGATTTATCATTTTTAATTTGTTTGGGGTTATCACTGTCTTTTCATTTTTTAATAACAGTGCAATTATCGTATTGTTTGTAGAGAGTAAACATTAGAACTTTTGGTCTAGGGGCCTATGATAGTTTTAATTTTATCATGAACAATTGAATTGTGCAAGTACCCTTACTGTGTAAATTTGTTAGCCTTGGTTTCAGGAGCTTGTTTGTCATTTCCTAATATTTTATTTTATTTCATTTAGTTCTAGGGGCGTTTTTGTTTTTTTATATAATTTTTTGAACAATTGAATTACTCAATTACCCTTACCATTCAAATTTCTTAGCTTTGGCTTTAAGGGTGTGGTTGTCATTCCATAAAGGTTTTTTTTATTATTATTGTTTAGTCATAGGAGCATTTTTTATTTTGTGCACTAAAAAAAAGGTTGCTGAAGACGGTGGTTGAAATCAAACTTTCGCCACATAATTTGAATGGTGGTCTCGGCATCCTCTTCCTTCCTAGGTGGCATGTGTATAGTAGTGAGGTCTGTTTTGACGTCAATTGACTTTTTCTTTTCTTTTCCTTCTTTTTCTTCCTTGGATTGCGTGTTGGCCATGTAAAAAATTATATCAACCCTTCAATTTCTTTTTTCTTTTGATTCAGTCCTTATTCTCTTAATTGCAATTGTTTTATTTACATCAATTTTTTTTATTGGATTTTATTTTTGATTTCGTCCCTATTTATTTGATTTTGTTAATTTTTTATCAAATTTGATCATCATTCTTTTAATTGTTATTTTTTGGTTTTCAGTCATTTTCTTGATTTATTTTTTTTCTTCAATTTCATCCTTAAGCATTTCTTTTCATTGAATTTTATGTCAAGCTTGGTGCTAATTTTTTTAATTGTTATTTTTTAATTATTTTCTTAATTAATTTGTTTTTTATAATTTCATCCCTAAACATTTAATTTCATTAAAATTTTCCCTTAACATTTAGTTTCAGTTGGTTTTTATATTGATTTATTTTCTTCAATTTCATCCCTCAATATTTGTTTGGTTAAGAATCAAACTTTTTTGTTTTTTTCAGGTTTGCCTTTAATGGGGTCACTCTGGTCTTATGACCTGGGTCAACTTTGGTCTTTTTTTTTCAAAGCATTTTTTTTAAAAAAATTGCCATTATTTTTTTCGCTTTTCTATTTATGGAGTCATTTCAATTTCATGTCCTAGGTCATGTGTTTGGAATAAAAGTCGCATTAATAACACCTATACATTAAGTTTTTTGTATTGAAAAAAAAAATATTCGACTTACAGTTAGACGAGTTGAATAGACACGTGAATATTTTATTTTTTGTATTGATTAATATAAATAATTCTCATAGATTTTTTTTATTTATAATTAAAAAATTAAAAAAAATAAATTTGAAAAACTTGCATATTAATTTTTTGCGTTTTACTAAAAAAGATTTTATACTCGCTGCGAAACACTGATCAATTACCTATTTATAACTGCTTATATATAAAACCTGTTATTAAGCATGGGTCCCACTATCATGATCTATATACACTTCTAATATATTATTCATTCCCAATCATCATAAACACTTCACCTTCAACACTCTCGTTATGTCCTTGACACTCGACTCTCAAAACCTAACCCCTTAACATACTACTTCCAAATTTCTAATCTCATAATCCCACATACCAAATGAAAACCTAAAAATATTTCTTATGCTTATGGTGATATTTCTTTCTGGTTCATTATTAACCGACAGATCAAACTATCATTTATTTATGAGAGTGCTGAAATTGGGTTAGCGCGTAATGGTTAGTATTACTTGAAGTTGTCGGGTGATGTCTTTTAGCTCTCTTTGAAATAAGCAAGTGCAAAATCCTTGTTCGAGTTTCAGAATTTCATTCATATCACTGGCACTTTTTTTAAGAGAAAATTCTTTCAAAATCGTCTGTAGATGATGCAAGTTAACACTATCATGTTCTTAGAATAATAGATGTATATTATTGAACATTGTTGTAGCTTGATCAGGCTGCATTCCCTTTTTTATTTCTTATTATGGTGGTTCATAATATAACAGAAGATGAGTCAGTCGAGGCTCCCAATCAACCTGTTAAAGGGAGCTTCCTAAGCCTCTTGCCTCCCAAACTAGATGCTTCGGAGCAATCATGTAAATCCAAGTAAGCTGTGCTAATCTCATTATACCATCTGATGGTTACGTAACATTCGATTAGAGGTAAAATGAAGAAGGATCACTTTCTCGATGAATAGCTCCTGGATTTTGTGTTTGCTGAAATCAAAGTTTCAGGGGCAAGGGCACCCCAAAATTGAGTGGTTTGAGGTTACTAATTGGCTCGTTTAGTTAGATTGTTAATCTTTGTAAAATTATCTCATAGTAAATATTCTTTTGAGATCGATGTGTATTTATTTTACCCCCTTTTGTCAAAACTGTGAGAAATTTGCTATACCATACCAGCACTGTGGGTTTCTTGTAAGTTGTAACCAATCATTGTTGAGTTGATAAAGGTGCGTCATTTATACCGTGAAAAATGGAGAAAAAGAACAAAAGATCCCCCCTCCCCTCTCGCTCTAGGACGGAACTTTAAGGTTAAGATTCTGAGCTTTGATTTAGTCCTGTTGAATCTATTTGTTTAATATTTTCTCTCCATTAGTAATGGAGTTTAGGGAGTTTAGCATCATGGTTAATCAGACGATACATGTCCTTTAAGCTGTGATTTGTTTTTTTCTCCATTAGGATCCTCAGCCATCGTTGCTTGCATGCTTAAGCCACCGGAAAGAGGTCAGATCACAGTCATCAAATTCAATCACAAATTAAGAACCAAATCAAACTCATCCTAGCTGCCACCATCATATCCACCTCCACCATAGTCAAATCCAGCTCCATCAAGCTGGCACTGTGGCTGCAACTTTCGCCAGCACCACCATAACGGCCGATTTCGCATTGGAAAGTCTTGAAAGTTAATGGGGTTTGAATTCAATGATAAAATTGATGTGGGTTGTTGATTTTGGAGAAGAGAGACATGATGATGAAATTGATGGTGGCTGGATGGAATTAAATATGGTATTCATTTTGGATAATGAAAGGCGATGGCTATCTCTACCAGTTTCCTTCCTTCTTCTTTTTTCACTTTCAATTAATTTGTTTTCATGCAGAATAAGATGGAGAATCTTATTATTAGCGGTGAATGGTGTTTTTTATTTTTATTTTCCTTACCTTATAAAAATAAATCAGAAAAAGTATACGTCAATGAAGCCAAAACTCGTGTCGCATGATTAGCCATGATGTCTTTGTCAACTCCGGTGCTATCATGGAACATATTAGATGAATAAGAAAATTACTTTGATCCTATTAATAAAGGAATTCAATCAACACTTAAATTAATAAAAATATATATAATTATTTAATTAATTATAATACATGAACGGTACAATCATTAACCTATTTTGTAATTGAGTGGATTATTTCTCGCCCTGTGCTACAAGTTGAATTAATTTTTAACATGAAAAAATATATAATTATTCCTAACATGATTCATAATAAAAATAATAATTATAAATTTAAAATATGATTTGTATTAGATAATATTTTTAAAGAATATTTATACGGGAATATATTAGATAACATTTATTTTTAAATATTGAGATATGATATATTGGATCAACCTGGATTAATATGTTAAATATTTGACCCCGGTAATGAGATTTTAATAACCTTATAAAAAACAGATTAAAATAAATTATGAAAATCAATTACTAATCAACTTGACATTGAAAGATAAATTTTTTTTAAAAAAAATCAAGAAATGACAAAAAAAAAACAGGATCAACCCAAGTTAATTTGTCAAACCAACAACCCAGATCATGAGATCGGGATAACCACATGAAAAATAAATAAAAAAAATATGAAACTCATTTTTCAACCAATCCAATGTTGAAGGATGAAATAAAAAAAAATTAAATTAAAAAAAAGGACAAAAAAACCCAAATTAATTTGGGTTAACATGTTAAACTCACAACCTAGATTATGAGACGATGATAACTTATTAAAAACAAATAAAAAAATCACAAAGCTCTATTTCCT
>Ga0307517_10010367_pt1 | contig 13056 bp, 9 predicted proteins | sample 23_EM_MG_FD_194515 | JGI IMG/M metagenome (GOLD analysis project Ga0307517, IMG submission 194515) | Populus trichocarpa ectomycorrhiza microbial communities from riparian zone in the Pacific Northwest, United States - 23_EM | ecosystem: Host-associated > Plants > Roots > Unclassified | place...
GGCGGTGCCGAGTCCGGCTCCATGGTGGCCGCCGCCTCGTACCGCGAGGGGCAGTTCGTGGGCGCGGGCGAAGCCGATCACACGGGCCACGGCGTCCGCGTCGGCGCAACGGGCAATGAGGGCAGGCCTTTTGTCGATCATCGCGTTGTAGACGGCGCGGGCCTCCGGGTAGGCGGCGTCGTCCGGGCCGATCAACTCCCCCGTGAAGTCGGTCAGTTCACGGCGAGCGGTCTGTGCGGGCGTGCTGGACATGCGGTCCCCCGTTTCGTGGTGCTCTGCATGACCCGCTCGTTCTATGCCGCCCGGAACTGTGCGGTCATCCGTGCGCGTCACCCAGCTCGGCGCCGTCGGGTACCTACGTTTCGCCGTAGGGCAGCAGCCCGAGTTCCGTGGCACGGACGGCGGCCTGCCCCCTGGTGGGTGCGTCGAGCTTCTCCAGTACGGCCCGCACATGGTTGTCGACGGTACGGACGGACACGACGAGCCGGTCGGCGATCTCCGGGTTCGTCAGGCCGTCCACCAGCAGTCGTACGACCTGGAGTTGGCGTTCCGTGAGTCCGCCCGGGTTGCCCCGGGTCGCGGCGTGCGGGCCGCGCGGGATGTGGCGAACGCCGAGGGTGCGCAGTTCGGTGCGGACGAGGCGGGCGAGGGGTTCGGCGCCGAGCGCGTCGAGTTCGGTGAGCGCGGTGAGTCTGTCGGCCGGGTCGGGGCTCTCGGCGAGCGCGGCGGCGTGTTCGTAGGGGCAGCCTGCCTGTTGCCACAGATCCGCGGCCCGCTTCCACTCCCCGGCGGCCTGCAACGCGTACGGGTGGTCGCTGTCGTCGACGGCCACCGGGTGCCCAACTTTGCTGAGCCAGTAGCCGAGTTCGGCCCGGTACGGCCCGTGGTCGAGGTGCGCCGCCTGCGCGTGGACCGGCTCCGCCGCCTCGATCACTGCCGCATGGTCGCCCCGCAGCCAGGCCGCCTCCGCCCGTGCCGCCGCCACCGGGCCCATGCGCTGCAACTCACCGGCCCGTACGGCGATCTCCTGGGCCTGGGTGAGGAGTTCGTCGGCGCCCGGCCTGCCGCACCGGACGCGCACCCGGGCCAGGACGGTCAGCGCCGGGCAGCGGGCCGGTACGAAGTCGCGCATCCCGTACTCGGCCTCTCGCTCGGCGTCGTCCCAGTCCGCCGCCGCGAGCCTGCGCATGGCCTGCTCGACGTGGAGGTAGTTGAGGAACCCCAAGTGCTCGGCGCGGTCGGCGAGTTCCAGGGCCGGGGGCAGGAAGCGGTCGGCCTCGGCGTAGCGGAGGTCGTCGAGGAGGGACCAGATGATGTTGGCGTAGGACCGGCAGGCGTGTTCGACCTCGCCCGCGGCCAGCGCCACCGCGAGGCTCTCCTCGACCTGCCGTCGCCCGTCCGGGTCCCCGCTGCGCCAGCGGGCGGTGCCCACGTTGTTGAGGGCGTGGGCGAGGATCGCGGGGTCGTCCGCGCGGCGGGCCAGGGCGATGGCGCGCTCGCCGTGCGCGATGGCCTCGGCGTACCGGTCGGAGAGCATGCGCAGTTGGGCGGTGTTGCTGAGTGCGAGGGCCAACAGCCGGTCGTCTCCGGCGTGTTCGAGGACGGCGATGGCCTCCCGTGCCGCTTCCTGGGCCTCCTCCGCGTGGCCCGCCCACCAGTGGATGCGGGACAGCCAGCGCAGATCGGCGCCGAGCGTGAGGGTGTCGCCGAGGGAGCGGCGCAGGGCCACGGCGTCGCGCTGGGCGGCGACGGCCTCGACGGAGTCGGCGACGGTGTAGCACTCCACCGCGTAGCGTTCGAGCAGGTCGGCGAGTTCGGCGGGAGTGTAGCGGTGCCGTTGCCGCAGCACGAGCCGTAGCTGGGCGGCGGCCTCGCGGTGGGCGCCCGCCTCGGTGGCGTCCCGGGCCGCGCGGGGGCCGTAGCGGGCGATGGCGTCCTGGTCACCGGCCTGTGCGGCGTGGTGGACGACGCGGGCCGGGTCGGAGCCCGGCCGGAGCATGAGGGCGGTGAGCACATCGCGGTTGAGGTCGATCCGCCGGGCCGCGGGCAGGGAGTCGGCGACGGCGCGGCGGATCAACTCGTGGCGGAACGCGACCCGTTCGGGGGTCACCACGAGGAGCCCGCGCTGTTCGGCAGCGGCCAGTACGGCGACGCCGCCCGTCAACAGCGCGTCGACGAGGGGCCGTTCGACGGCCGAGGGCACGACGGCGAGCTGCTCCAGCGCGTCGACGGTCCGGCCGTCGAGTCCGCGCAGCCGGGCGAGCACCGCGTCGACGACCGTCGGGGGCACTCCCCCGGTGCCGCCGGCCGCGAGAACCTCGGTGACGAAGAAGGGGTTGCCCGATGTCACCTCGTAGACCTGCGCCGGGTCGAGCCGACTGGCCGAACTGAGGGCGTGTACCGCCGACTTGGAGAGGCGGGCCAGCGGCAGCCGGTGCACGCGGTCCGTGCGCGACACCTGCCCGAGGAGGTCGCGCAGCGGATGCTCGCGGCTCAACTCGTCGTCGCGGTAGGTCAGGACGAGTACGGCGGGCAGCCGATCCATCCGCCGGACCAGGAAGCGCAGGGCGTCCAGCGAGGCCTCGTCGGCCCAGTGGACGTCCTCCACGACGAGCACCGCCGGATGCGGTACACCGGCCAACTCACCTTGCAGGGCCTCGTACACGCGGTGGCGATCGCCGCCCTCCGTGACGGCCCGGGCGAGTTCGGCGCCGACGCTGCCGACGAGGTCGCGGAACGGGCCGAGCGGGCGACGGGTGGCGAGGTCGTCGCACTGGCCCAGGAGGATGCGCGTGCCGTGCGGCAGCCGGTCCGGCATGGCCTTCACCAGGCTCGACTTGCCGATGCCCGCCTCACCGAAGACGAGCGCCACGGAGCCGGCCCCGTCCGCCGCCTCACGTACGGCCGAAGCCAGTCGCGCCAGTTCGGGCTCACGCTCCAGGATCCCCGGATCCACGCCGCCGATTGTCCCACTCACCGCCGACTTCCGTACGGGCGTCGCACTTCGGTCCTTTGCCGCCCTCTTGAGTGCAGACACCCACGGGAGGCGTTCATGACCGGAACCGAACCGGCCGGGACCGCGGTCAGCCGCGCACGTGCAACCCGAAACCCGTGCGGCCCGTGGGCTCCAGTCCCTCCTTCAGGTGCAGCGAGGGGATCTCGTACTCACCGAAGTTCTGTCGGCGGAACGCGATCGGCTCGGTCGACTCCAGGGTGAGCAGGCGCTGCTCCCAGGCCTTGGCGACGTCCGGGTAGTCCTCGGCGGTCATCCGGTCGGTGCCGTACAGCACGAACGGTGGCAGCACCGCGATGCCCGGGTAGTAGAGGACGCCGTGGTGGATCGGGAACAGCAGATCGTCGATGGGGCCGTTGATCCCGCGAGCGGCGTAGTGCGGCTCCGGACCGCCGGCGGTCACCGACAGCAGAGCCTTCCTGCCCGCGAGGGTGCCTTCGCCGAAGCGCTCGCCGTATTTGGTGTCGCTGTGCTCGCCGACGCCGTAGGCGAAGTGGAAGGTGAACACCCGGTCGACCCAGCCTTTGAGGATCGCGGGCATCGTGTACCACCACAGCGGGAACTGGAAGATGATCGTGTCGGCCCACAGCAGCTTCTCCTGCTCGGCGCGGACGTCCGGGGTGAGCGTGCCGGCGTCGAATGCCCGGCCCGAGTCCAGGGCGACCTTCAGCGGACGTGAGGCCTCGGGGCCGTAGTCCGCCGCGTCCACGACCGCCTTCCAGTTCATCGCGTACAGATCGCTCACCCGGACCTCGTGCCCCGCGGTTTCCAAGGTGGACACCGCGAGGTCCTTCAGCGAGTTGTTGAGCGACTTCGGTTCCGGGTGGGCGTAGACGATCAGCGTCTTCATGGGAACTCCGGCTCCTTCGGATCGGTTGCCTCCGATACTGGGCGCCGTGGCGCGCGGCATTCAGGGGCGCCTCGTCCATCGGACGGGACTTCCTGGTATCGGCAGGACCACCTTCACGGGCAACCGCCGAGGCGATACTGGGGACATGGACGATCTTGCGGGCTTCCTGCGGACCCGGCGTTCCCGGGTCGACCCGGCGTCCGTCGGCATCTCCACCGACAGCCGCCGCCGGGTCGAAGGGCTGCGCCGCGAAGAGGTCGCGCACCTGTCCGGAGTCAGTGTCGACTACTACATACGCCTGGAGCAGGGCCGCGCTACCCAGCCCTCCGAGCAGATCCTCGACGCGCTCGCCCGTGTCCTCGGGCTCGACGAGACCGAACGCGGGCATCTCTACCGGCTCGCCCGGCAGCGCCGCCGCCGTGCGAAGGCGCCGGGCGGGAGGGTCCGGCCGGAGCTGCTGCGCGTCCTCGACCTGGTCGCCGACGCACCCGCGCTGATCATGGATCATCGCCTGGACGTGCTCGCCGGGAACCGCCTCGCCGGGCTGCTCCACAGCCGGCCGATGGCGGGCCTGAACACCGCCCGGCACATCTTCCTCGAGGAGGCCGAGCGCGGGCTTTACGCGGACTGGGAGAAATGCACTCTCGACGTGGTCGGACATCTGCGCCTGGCCGCCGGCAAGCACCCCGAGGACCCCCGACTGGCCTCGCTCATCGGCGAGTTGGCGATGGGCAGCGAGCGCTTCCGTCGTCTCTGGGCCCGCGCGGACGTCCGCGCCCGCACCCACGGACGCAAGGCGTACCTGCACCCGCTGGTCGGACTGCTGGAACTGCACCAGGAGAACTTCGCGTTGCCGGACGAATCGAGCATGGAGCTGCTGGTGCTCTCCGCGGCCCCCGGCAGCCCCGCCGAGGACGGGCTGCGCCTGCTCGCGGGTCTGGGCGCGGACAGCGGTGGCGCGCGCCCCGCGGTGAACGCTCAGATCCGCGAGTAACGCAACGCCGGCCGGCCCAACTCCTGCCGCGGGGACGGCTGGTCGAGCTGGACGACGGCCACACGCTGCTCCCCTTCGACCGACCGGCCGAACTCGCGCGGCTCATCAGGGAGTTCGCACGCCCTGCGGCGCCTTCCGCACCGACATGATGTGGTGCCGACGGCGCGGCTTGGGGGCATCGAGCATGCTGACGCCGATGTAGCCGCGGCTGCGGAGGAAGACCGTGGGGCCGGCCACGAAGGTGACGAAGATGGTGATCACACTGACGGAGAACAGGACCGGGAGCGACTGCCCCTCGGGGAGGGTCTTCCCGCCTTCGTGAACGGCGTAGGCGAAGGCCGCGAAGAAGGCGACCAGGCACAGCACCGCGAGGACGAGGAGGACGCTCGCGATCGTCCGGGTGGAGGAGTGGTCGCGCACCTCGGCCAGCAGAGACGCCGAGCACACGGGGCAGGTCAACTCCACCGTGTGCTTGCCCGATGCGGGCCGCTTGACGACGAAGTGGGAGTCCTTCCAGGTGACCGTGCGCGTTCTCGGTCTGAGGAATCCCCCGGAGAGCTTGTCACTGAGTATGTGCCGGACTGCGACCTGCACGGTCCCCGCTGTGTTCATGGTTCCTCCGACACGCGCCCGTCGATCATCACGAAGTCTGCAAAGTGTGACCTGTGAGAACCGGCCACTCAATGGTCCTGATGATTTCTTTTCCTGCGCCTACAACTTCTCAACTCACCTCCGCCCCGCAGGACTTCTCCGGTCGCACCTCTTGACGCCTTTGGTGCAGACCTTTAGGTTCACCAGCCAACAGACCTCCCATGAATGCATTCCACGCTCACATATGTGAACACTCGTGTTCACCTCTCACCGCCCTCACGCCGGCGGCGTCCACCCCCCACCCCAGGACGAAAGGCCCCTCGTCATGCAACGCCTCGCCCTGCGCTGCGCCCTCGCCCTCTCCCTCGGCCTCACCGCCGTCGGCACCCTCGCAGCCCCCTCAGCCTCCGCCGCGACCGGCACCATCACCGGCCTCGGCGGCAAGTGTCTCGACGTCGCCGGCGCGAGCTCCGCCGACGGCACGGCCGTACAGATCTACGACTGCAACGGCACCGCCGCCCAGCAGTGGACGGTCGGCTCCGACGGAACCATCAGAGCCCTCGGCAAGTGCCTTGACATCACCGGCAATTCGACGGCCAACGGCGCCCAGCTCCAGCTGTGGACGTGCGGCGGCAGCGCCAACCAGCAGTGGACGGTCAGCGCCGCGCGCGACATCGTGAACCCGGCCGCCAACAAGTGCCTTGACGTCACCGGCAGTTCCACGGCCAACGGCACCCGCACCCAGATCTGGACCTGCTCCGGCGCCGCCAACCAGAAGTGGACCGCGCCCGCGGCCGGCGGCACGACCCCGCCCACGACCGCCCCGATGGCCGTGGCCCCGTACCTGTACAACGGCTGGGGGAACCCGCCCAGCCCTACGACTGTCATGAACGCGACCGGCGTGAAGTGGTTCACGCTGGCGTTCGTCCTGAGCAACGGCTACTGCAACCCGCAGTGGGACGGCGGCCGGGCACTGACCGGCGGGGTCGACCAGTCGACCATCAACACGGTGCGGGCCAACGGCGGCGACGTCGTCCCGTCCTTCGGCGGGTACAGCGGCAACAAACTGGAGAGCTCCTGCTCCAGCGCGAGTGAGCTGGCGGCGGCGTATCAGAAGGTCATCAGCGCCTACTCGCTCAAGGCCATCGACATCGACATCGAGGCCGACGCGTACAGCAACGGGACCGTGCAGCAGCGGACCGTGGACGCGCTGAAGACCGTCAAGGCCAACAACCCGGGCATCAAGGTGTACGTCACCATCGGCACCGGCCAGAGCGGTCCCGACACGAGCCTGATCAACCGGGCCGCGTCCTCCGGGCTGACCGTGGACGCCTGGACGATCATGCCGTTCGACTTCGGCGGCGCGGGCCAGAACATGGGCACACTCACCCAGCGGGCGGCCGAGGGTCTCAAGACCGCGCTGAAGAACGCGTACGGCTACAGCGACGACGCGGCCTACCGGGACATGGGCATCTCGTCGATGAACGGCATCACCGACAACAGCGAGACCGTCACCACCGCCGACTTCCAGACCATCCTCGGCTACGCGCAGACGCACCACCTCGCGCGGCTGACGTTCTGGTCGGCCAACCGTGACCGTCCCTGCCCGGGCGCCTACCCGAACGACGACACCTGCTCGGGCGTGAGCCAGAGCAACTGGCAGTTCACCAGCATCTTCGCCCAGTACACCGGCTGACCGCCGCCCCTCCGACCTTTTCTCCCCAACCCCCCCATCACCACAGGAGAATCCGTGCTCAGACGGAAGAGACTGACCGGCCGCCGCCCCCTACCGAGAGCGCTCACGGCGGTCGCGCTCGTGGCGACCACCGTGACCGGAATCGAATTCGCCACGCAGGCGTCGGCGAGCGCGGCGAGCACGGCCGCCGCCGCGATCCCGACCGGGTACACCACGGTGGTCAACAAGGGCAGCGGCAAGTGCGTCGACGCCCGCTCGGCGGCGAGTGCCGACGGCACGGCCGTCCAGCAGTACACGTGCAACGGAAGCACCGCGCAGAACTGGCAGTTGGTCGCCACCGACGGCGGCTACTACCGCGTGAACAGCAACCTGAACGCGGCCGAGGCCTGGGACGTCACCGGCGTCTCGACCGCCGACTCCGCGCTCATCCAGACGTGGACGTACTCCGGCGGCAACAACCAGCAGTGGCTGCCGGTCGCGGAGGCCGACGGCGCCTACCACTTCGTCAACCGCAACAGCGGCAAGTGCCTGGACGTGCCGAGCGCTTCCACCGCGGACAGTGTGCAGTTGGCGCAGTACACCTGCAACGGCACGGCCGCGCAGTCCTTCACGCTCGGCGGTGGCTCCACGAACCCGCCGGGCACCCCGGACTTCGGCCCCAACGTGACGGTGTTCGACCCGTCGATGTCGGCGTCCAGCATCCAGTCCAAGCTGGACTCGGTCTTCACCCAGCAGCAGACCAACCAGTTCGGCTCGGCCCGCCAGGCCCTGCTGTTCAAGCCGGGCACGTACAGCGCCAACGCCAACGTCGGCTTCTACACGCAGGTCGCCGGTCTCGGCCTCTCGCCTGACGACGTGACGATCAACGGCGCGGTGCACGCGGAGGCCGACTGGTTCCAGGGCAACGCGACGCAGAACTTCTGGCGCGACGCCGAGAACCTGTCGGTCAACCCCACTGGCGGCACCGACCGTTGGGCCGTCTCGCAGGCCGCGCCGTACCGGCGCATGCACGTGCGCGGCAACTTGGCGCTGGACGACGGCGGTTGGTCCAGCGGCGGCTTCATCTCCGACACCAAGGTCGACGGCCAGATCCAGTCCGGCTCGCAGCAGCAGTTCCTCACCCGCAACTCACAGATGGGCAGTTGGTCCGGCTCCAACTGGAACATGGTCTTCGTCGGCGACCAGGGCGCACCCGCCCAGTCCTTCCCGACGTACACCAACGTCGCCAGCTCTCCGACGATCCGCGAGAAGCCCTTCCTGTACGTCGACAGCGCGGGCGCCTACCAGGTGTTCGTGCCCGGGCTGCAGTCCAACGCCGTCGGCACGACGTGGAGCGGGAAGACCCCGGCGGGCAAGTCCCTGCCGATCGACCAGTTCTACATCGTCAAGCCCGGCGCCACCGCGGCCGACATGAACACCGCCCTCGCGGCCGGCAAGAACCTGCTGGTCACCCCGGGCGTCTACCACCTCAACCAGACGATCAACATCACGCGCCCCGACACGGTCGTGCTGGGCATGGGCCTGGCTACCTTCGTGCCGGACGGCGGGATCACCGCGATCTCCACGGCCGACGTGGACGGCATCGAACTGGCGGGCCTGCTGATCGACGCGGGCACCACCAACTCCGCGACGCTGGTGCAGATCGGCCCGTCCGGTTCGACCGCCTCGCACGCGTCCGACCCGACCCAGTTGTCCGATGTCTTCGTCCGCATCGGCGGCGCCACGGTCGGCAAGGCCACCAACTCCGTCGTCATCAACAGTGCCAACACGATCATCGACCACACCTGGATCTGGCGCGCGGACCACGGCAACAGCGGCACGGTCGGCTGGACGACCAACACGGCGGACACCGGACTGATCGTCAACGCCGCCAACGTGACGGCGTACGGCCTGTTCGTCGAGCACTTCCAGAAGACCCAGGTCGTCTGGAACGGCAACGGCGGCAGAACGTACTTCTTCCAGAACGAGATGCCCTACGACCCGCCGAACCAGGCTTCCTGGATGAACGGCACCGGGAAGGGCTATCCCGCCTACAAGGTCGCCGCCAACGTAACCAGCCATGAGGCGTGGGGACTTGGCAGCTACTGCTACTTCAGCTCCAATTCCAGCGTGGTCGCCGATCGCGCCTTCGAGGTGCCGAGCGTGTCCGGGGTCAAGTTCCACGACATGGTGACCGTCTCGCTGGGCGGGGTCGGCACGATCAGCCACATCATCAACAGCACCGGCGGACCGTCCAACTCCAGTACCAACGTCGCGTACTTGACCAACTACCCGTAGACCGCACGGAAAGGATCGATCAGAAGATGAACACTGTCAGATCCGGTTCCACCCGCGCGCTTCTGCGGGTCCTGCTCCTGCTGGCGACTCTGCTGGGCCTCGCGGCCGTACCGCCCGCCGCCCAGGCGAGCACGGCGGCGACCCCGTTCAAGATTCTCGCGCTCTACAGCGGCACGTACGACGCGGCCCACATCGACTTCGACAAGGAGGCCAACGTCTGGTTCCCGCAGCAGGCGGCGGCGAACGGCTACACGTACACGGCCAGCACCAACTGGGACCTGCTCGCCAACGGCGGCGTCAACGCGTACCAAGTCGTCCTGTTCCTCGACGACTTGCCGCAGACGTCCGCCCAACGCACCGGTTTCGAGGCGTACATGAGGGGTGGCGGCGGCTTCATGGGCTTCCATGTCTCCGCCTTCACGACGGACGCGGCAAGCTGGTCCTGGTACCACAACACGTTCCTCGGCTCGGGGAACTTCGTGTCCAACACCTGGGGTCCGACCGCGGTGACCCTGAAGGTGGAGGACCACTCGATCCCGCCCACCGCCGCCCTGCCGGCCACGTTCACCTCGTCGGTCAGCGAGTGGTACAGCTGGTCCAACGATCTGCGGCAGAACCCGGACATCAAGATCCTGGCGTCGATCGACCCGAGCAGTTTCCCGGTCGGCACGGATCCCAACCAGTCCTGGTACAGCGGGTATTACCCGATCCTGTGGACCAACACGAAGTACAAGATGCTGTACGCGAACTTCGGCCACAACGCGATGAACTACACGACCAACACGCGCCTGTCGTCGACGTTCGCCAGTGCCACCCAGAACCAGTTCCTGCTGAACGGGCTCAAGTGGCTCGGCGGGGGCGACACTTCGACGCCGCCGACGGACACCCCGATCTCGGAGACCTCCTGGTACTCGGTGCAGAACGGCGGCAACGGCACGTGCGTCGACGCCCGTTCGGCGGCGACGGCCAACGGGACGGCGATCCAGCAGTACGCCTGCAACGGCACGACGGCCCAGCAGTACCAGTTCCGCTCCACCGACAGCGGGTACATGCAGATCACCGCGCGCGGCAACCCGGCGCAGGCCATCGACGTGGTCGACCGCTCGACGGCGGACAACGCGCCGTTGCAGCTGTGGGCCTACTCCGGCGGCACGAACCAGCAGTGGCAGCCCGTGAAGGAGACGAGCGGGCGCTACCACTTCATCGCCCGGCACAGCGGCAAGTGCCTGACCGCCGCCACGGCGGCGACGAACAGTGTCCAACTCACCCAACGGACCTGCGACGGCTCGACCGCGCAGGCCTTCCAACTCGCCGTGCAGTCCTGAGCCTGTCCGGCGACCAGGGGCGCCTCCGTCGTATCGCGGGTCGATGCGGCGGGGGCGCCCCTTTGTTTCGCCGATAACAGAAGACTGTTGTCAGTGATTCAGATCCCTGTTATCGTCGATTACATGAACACGAGATCGCTGATAATCGAGGCGGCGGCGGAACTGATCGCCCAGTCGCCGAGCGGCGACGTCTCGACGCGCGCGGTGTGCGAGGCGGCGGGGGTCCAACAGCCCGTGCTGTACCGGCTGTTCGGCGACAAGGACGGACTCCTGGCGGCGACGGTCGACCATGTGTGGGACCAGTACCTGGAGACGAAGCGGGCCGCGGAGAAGTCCGATGACCCGCTGCGGGACCTCCGGGCCGGCTGGGACAGCCACACCGCGTTCGCACTGGCGCACCCCAACGCCTACAAGCTGATGTTCGCCCCGGCGCTGCGTTCCGTGCCCGCGGCGGCGGAGGAGGCGATGCGCATCCTCCGCGGGGACCTTGAGCGGCTCGCCGAGCAGGGCCGTCTCCGTGTCGCACCGGAGATCGCGGCACGCATGGTCATGTCGGCCAACACCGGGGTGTCCCTGTCGCTGATCACCCGTCCCACGCTGTATCCGGACTCCGGCCTGTCGAGGCTGGTCCGGGACGCGATCCATCAGGCGATCCTGCTCGATCCCGTGGCGGACACCACGGCCGCGGACACCCGCGCCGCAGCCGCGACCACGCTGCTCTCGTCCCTCGGCGATCTCACCCCCGAACCGTTCACCCCCGCGGAGTCGGCCCTGCTCGGGCAGTGGCTCACCCAGATTCCCCACTCCGCCCAGCTCCCCGGCTCCATGCAGAGCCCCACCACACGGAAGGACCCTCACCATGGCTGACACCGACACCGGTACATCCACCCGCGTCGCCCTGATCACCGGCGGCTCCGGCGGCATCGGCCGCGCGGTCGCGGAACGCCTCGCCCAGGACGGCATAGCGGTCGGCGTGCACTACGCCGGCAACAAGGCGCGGGCCGACGAGACGGTCGCCGCGATCACCGCGGCCGGCGGTCGGGCGATCCCGGTCGGCGGGGATGTGGCCGACGAGCACGAGATGGCGGCCGCCTTCGACGCGGTCGAGGCGGAGTTCGGCGGGCTCGACGTGGTCGTCAACACCGCCGGGATCATGGCCCTTTCACCCATCGCGACCATGAACCTCGACGACCTCGACCGGATGCACCGCACCAACATCCGCGGCACGTTCGTCGTCTCCCAGCAGGCGGCCCGCCGAGTACGCGCGGGCGGCGCGATCATCAACTTCTCCACCACCGTCACCCGCACCAAGTTCCCGACGTACGGCGGCTACGTGGCGAGCAAGGCCGCGGTCGAGGCGATGACCCTGGTACTGGCCCGCGAACTGCGCGGCAAGGACATCACCGTCAACACGGTCGCCCCCGGCCCCACCGCCACGTCCCTCTTCCTCGACGGCAAGGACGAGGCGACGGTCCAGAACCTCGCGATGGCCTCCCCGCTGGAGCGCCTGGGCACCCCGGACGACATCGCCGAGTCGGTCGCGTTCCTGGCGGGCCCGGCACGCTGGATCAACGGCCAGGTGCTGTACGCCAACGGCGGGCTGGCCTGAGCCCTGCCCTGCCCCGCCTGGGACAGCGACTTCGAACGCCACGCGCTGACCGGCCGGCGACGCGCTCAGCCACGTCATTCGCACGCGAAAAACCCGGCGACGTCGGCGATCACCGCCGGGATACTGGTCGCCCATGGATGAGGTCGAAGAGGTCGAAGTCGTCGTCGCCCATTCCGAGCGCGCGACCCTGCGCGTCGGCGACATGTTCTTGAAGGTGGACACCGATCAGGCGCGCATCGACGTCGAGGTCGAGGCGATGTCCCGCGCGCCGGTGCCGACCCCGGAGGTCCTGTGGCGCAAGCCGCACGTGCTGGCGATCGCCGCACTCCCGGGGACGACGCTCGGGCGCCTCGGCGGGCCGTCGACCGGGTCACCGGCGGCGTGGGCCGCGGCGGGCGCCGCCATCCGGAAGCTGCACGACGCGCCGTTGCCGCCCTGGCCGGGCCAGAGCGGCCGGGGCCTCCGGGAGTTGGCGGCGGAACTCGACGACGAGTGCGAGTTGCTCGTGACGAACGGCCTCCTGCCCGCCGACCTCGTCACCCGCAACCGCCGGATCGCCGAGGCCGCGCTCCGACCATGGACTCCGGCGTTCACCCACGGCGACCTGCAGATCGCGCACGTCTTCGTCGACGGTGACGAGGTCACGGGCATCATCGACTGGTCCGAGGCGGGCCAGGGTGATGCCCTGTACGACCTCGCCA
>Ga0307517_10010368_pt1 | contig 13055 bp, 15 predicted proteins | sample 23_EM_MG_FD_194515 | JGI IMG/M metagenome (GOLD analysis project Ga0307517, IMG submission 194515) | Populus trichocarpa ectomycorrhiza microbial communities from riparian zone in the Pacific Northwest, United States - 23_EM | ecosystem: Host-associated > Plants > Roots > Unclassified | place...
AAACGCGCCGTCCACAACTACGGTGTCCTCAACGGGCTCTGGCACGGCCGGATGCTCATGCCCGATGAGGCTAGCTACTTCCGCCTCGCCAACAACCTCACTCTCCCCGCCAGTTTCGGTGAGAGCTTTCCTTTCGTAACCACAGTCCCCGTCATGGTCCGGTTGCGCGAACACCATTGCATCCGTCCTGCCCGGGCAGTGGAAGTTCCTGTTGGCGACGATGCAGACCGGTTATTCGACGAGGGCGTCAGGAACGGCTGGCTTCCTAGTGGTACCAAGTTCAGGGAGGATAGCGTGAGTCCTGTTCGTAACGTCTCCATTATCCTATCCTTATGTCTCCCGAAGCGTAAGCTTGAGGTTCAGGATCACTATGGTCGCACTCTCGCCACATACGAAACTTATCAACCGGGACGTCCAAACTCGCACTCCGAGGACACTTGCGATATCTGTTGTGCCAGGATCGGTGCCGCCGAGGAAGCCATGATGGACCGCGTTAGGGAGCGCAACTTTCAGCAACAGGACGAGGATTGCGGTATGCCATGGGACGACTCTATGGACGTTGACGGTGACGCCGACACCGAGTCGGAGTACGACGAATACTCTGAGATCCCGGAGGAGTTCATCGAGACGGTCTGCACCGGCATCCACGATATCGTTATCACCGGAGAGGTTTGTCCATCGTTTTTGCTTCTCGCGCCTCGTGCTGACGGCGTTCTCTCAGACCCTCCCTCATCATGGTCAAGCCTGGCAGCACTACTACTTCTACGGTCGTGTTCGGCCTTGGGATGGCCTCATCTCCCTTGTACGTGTCCCGAAGTCTAACCCAGAGACCAACGTGTACATCTTCCGTGGTTACATCCATGGTGGCAAGAACTTTGTCGGAACGTGGCGTGCCAGGACGTCCAACATCCACAGTGTGCCGATGGAGGGCCCCTTTAGCCTCGGAAAACGAAAGGATGAATCCGGTGTACCAATCCCCCCTTGCAACCTCTCAGCATGATCAAACCTTGTTCGCATCTTCGTCTTCTTGGTTTAGTAGTTTTTCCACGGGTTTTCATGCTTCTTTTCTCTTTCGCTGTCTCTTAATCACGCTTTTCCACCATAGACATGCTTTTTGTTTGAGCTTTGCATCGTCCACCCTTTTGTATGTATACACGAAGTATGTATCCTGCCTTTCTCTTCCTTTGACTTTTTCGTAGCCCCCCGTCGTAATCATTTGCGTGTATTGCTAGAAGTGCTTTCCGTTCCCCTCACTCGACTCTCATCCCCCTCTCGCTTGGAAGTCTTGTCTCGAGTTACCATCCTCATCGAAATTGCTTGTCGTGTGCCCCTGTCTTGTTGGTCCAGTCAATCCGAAATCAGCTCGTTCTCTTTGGGCCTATCTTGACCCCACTTCCTCCGCTATCTTTGATCTTCCGTTGATGCTACTTCGAGGTCACCCACTCGTGCCTTTTGAACCCTCCACCCAATTCAGTTGTCATTATCTGCGGTCTCTCTACATTATTATAGATAGGCAACTATCATGATACTCCCAGGACCCAGTGACCGACCGGGGAGCTATCGCTTGACCATGGTCTCGTCACGCTTCAGACACACCACGAAAAGGTTAAAGTGAAACTATTTGCCTCTGTAGAGTTCCCAAACGCTTTCACGTCAGGAGATACGTTTCACCCCGCCATCAACGTGGGCCACAACTACCAAGAAACGTCCACTGTCCACGAAGAGAGGGAGGAAAATGGTGTAATTCCATTTGGTCTCGTACATAATTTCGGCGACTTGGAAGGAGCCCACAAATCCGGGACCTATACAAACATCGCCACAGGATTGGACAATGGAGCGAGCGATACGAAGGTTGGTGGGAGGGTGGTGGGACCACTAGGTCGCGACCGACTGCGTAGTACGTACTACGTTATCATCGTCGTCGTCCTTTTTACTTCATGCGAGAAAGTGGGAGCGATGTCCTGCCTGATCCCCAGGAAGGTTCCAGACGACGCCGCGCACGCAATCCGTGACACACAACACACAGCGCCTCCACAGGCGCGCGCGTCCGGTCGGCGCGGCAAATGAGATAACGGACAGTGAGGGGAGCCTGAGGGGTGATGCAGATGTTGGATATCACACAAGTGGGGCCCCGAGAAGTCCCCAAACAGAACGCCATCGCAGCACCAACTCGTGGAGAGCAGGTGACAATATGGGGAAAACACCGGTATCTTGAGGGACCCCGCAATCAAGCATAGTTTTCAAAAGAGCGCGTGTTTGCAAACCTTCCACGTTCGTCACCTGAACGTGTGTTTTTTCTACTTTATATGTATATCGTTCGCGGTGTATCATGGCATCATAGGCCGGTATCACGAGCTCCCGTGTAAGGAGGTATCATCGCATGCCGTACAGCACATGAACGAGACAGGTTTAGCGGAGGGGGTTATTACCATGTTCCGTCCCTGCATTTGTTGGAAAGTGACAAAAGCGAAAAACGAGAGGGGAAGGATGATGCAACTGAGCGCGCCGGATCCAGTGTCGTTGGATTCCAGACCAGTCTCCGTGCCGTAATCGGTACAGGTACAACGCGCGGGTGCGGAAGAGGAGAGGGAGGGGAAGGCGCCGTGTGGGTTTTTCTCGTCCGCGATCCGGGATGCTGTAAACCGTTTCTGCACTTGGAGATAAGAAACAGAGTTTGACGTATCTGTTTTGTCTGCACCCGAGGAGCAGGGGAGAGTACACGCAATCGGGAAAACCTTCTTGCTTGGGCTCCGCTCGTTCGCGGCGGGGTTCCTGCAGTATACCTAGGACCCCGGTGGTCTTCTCTGGAGATTTGCAGCCGGTCCCAATTCAGAGGTTGTTGGTCAGTCATCGTGTGTTCAAAAGAACTTCTGACGAATTGCCAGCGAGGATGGGTTCTCGCACTACGCTGGCGTCGGAACACTGGGTGATGGTCTACTTCGGATTCGGATTTCTTGGGAGGGCGCGAGCCCATAGGACGCTTCCCAACGCAGCGGTCGACCCGAAAAGCCAAATGAAAACATATCTTCCGGTCCTGCGGATTGCGTTGGATCGAGAAGTGGAACATCTATTGTCGTAACCGGAGTTTTCCAGGACGGAATGGAGCCCGCGGCGTTTGCGTTCCTCGACGATCCAGACCATCGCCTGTCGTAAGTAAAGACAGCAAATGAAGAGAGATATCAAGAAGAGACGCCGCTGCGCGCGCGTCCCACCCCCCTACACCCGATTCTCGGTGAAGAGACATCCAAAAAAACCTGCCTCGAGAACCGGAGCGAAGTCCTGGCATGGAGACGAGATAACGTACTAACGTCTTAGTTCCGACCTCGGCCAAGGTGGCGGGCTGGCCCCCCCACACTGACACCGCAACACCGTCCGGTTGGCGGCTGAACACCGCGTCCGTTTGCCCACAACAGGCCACTACTTCCGTCCCTCACGCCGTTACAGCATTCGCGCTGTCGCGTTCCGTTTAAACGGCCCGCAGTGCCACGAAATATTGCATAATCAAAGGGGAAAAACTCACCCATTTCGTGATGTTACACACACCACATCAACGAAATCTCTTCTCCGCTGATCATGATCAACTGTGTACACACAATTCGCGAGGAAGGAAAAAAAGATGCGGTCAAAACTGTGGCTATCCATACATAAGGTTGCATCCGCCTACAAATCGTTATTCGAGGTCTTTTACGGAAGGCAGAGAGACCCCAACCGCTCTGTCGGGTCCTCGACAGCGCGAACCCCGGCCCCTTACCCCCCTCTACGACGGATATAATATTATCTAGCTCAGCGGCCAACACGCCAAACTTGCCGTATCGGGCGATCCTATACAAGCTTTTGAAATGAATGCGACATTCAAGTAACTGGCAATTTCACGATGTGTGTTCAGGGCGGCGTCGCTTGTCCAATCCCTGTCCCCGATACGTGGGGTTTTGGATCTAAATATTTTAATCTATACGAGGGCAAGATGAGATGCCATGAGGGCCAATCACCTAGTACGATCGATCCATGATCAGATGCGAGAGCGTTCACGGATAACCAACCCCAGGGTATCTGTGCTTTGGAATCAGTAGCGCCATGACACAAGGAAGCGAGCTTCCGGAGCGGGACAACTTCCTGTCCTGGGGTCTTAATGGAGAACAACCTGTCGTAGGGGGTCCAGCCTCGTCCCCCAAAAGTTTTGCTTAACTCGTGGATGATGCAGATGCCCTGAACCCACTCGCAAATGAGAGAATGAACGCTTAGGTTGGGCTACACCCACGAGAGGAGCTTTGGGCTAGTCGGATGTCCTTCTGACGTCCAGTGACCTGGATCGGGGCCGCCTTCATTCTGAGCAGCGAGATTGTAGATCGGTAGATCGAGGGTCTCCGGCCCCACTGTTTGGCGCGTGTGGTCAATCAAGGGACCAAGGCCTCGCACCTCGGACCAGCTGACGGTGGAACGAGCGGCCTCTGGAACGTCAAAGTGACACACCACAAGGTGGTCACGACAACCGTATTGTCCAGCTGACGAGACGATAGCCTGATAACTCGCAATCCCTCCAAATGAAAGGCCTAACAGGGAGGGCCCGCGCTCGGTACGAATAGTCCCAAAACAGCAACGCCGTCGAGGCAGAAGAACCGCCTGGTCGGTCCGATCTTGCGTAAGTACTGGCGGGCGATCCGGTGCCAGGCGTATTGCAATAGGTTCCGGCTTGGAGCACTTCACATTTCAGGATGTTCGGATGATCCCCGGCGATAAGGTAGAGCAGACCATGGAGTGACCATCGTGAAGCAACAAAACGCAGCAAGTCACCCATAACACGTTTCAAAGCTGTCCCACGTGTTGGGTGGGCATGAACGTAGATTGTGAGGGAAATAGGGGTTAATATCGTACAAGCGAAGCCAGTACACATGGTCGAAAGGCGCAAGGTCAACAGCTCAGTTGGTTTCAATCACACCGTCAATGAGATAATAGACCCCATTGCTAGCCTGTACAACACGTCGATCAGCAGCTGCCGGGGCGATATCGGAAGGAGATCCGGACCTCTTTGGACCCCACGATGTGGATGTCCCCGTTGACCAACACGTTGGACCACTCCGGAGCGTTCGGGTCACCTTTGACCACGTCGAACTTCACGGAAGTGCCATCGAGTAGGGTAGGATACGTTTGGGAGTTAAAATCGATCGGATAGGTCTGGTGCCCATGCGTGGAGAAAAGTCAAATGTCCGCGAGGCATTGAATAAATGCGAGCGATCGACGTACAGGAATCATGTGAGCAGAGATCCACCGCTCGACGTTCTTCTGCGATCTGGTGTACATATCCTCTTCCGTAAGAATAACGCCCTCATGCAGCCGTTCCTTGTCTTGATGCCTTCGGAGCGTGTAAGCAAGATGGGGTCCGTTTCGGATTCAACAGAGAGTGCTCTTACGGTTTCTTGGCCAATTTCATTACAGCCTTATTCCTTGGGACCAAAACTGTGATCATGGAAGACTTGTCGTTGAGTTTGTTGCCGAGGCCGATTCCTCTGGCGTAGTCGTAAAAGATGGACGCCGAGGGTTCAATCGTAAGTAAATCGGCGAGGGTTTGTGTTGTGTGGGAAACGGGGGTCTCTGCTTGACCCATGACTGTCTGTTCGTTAACAAGGGCTGAGGAGAACAATGGGAATAGCAGGAAGGCGGCTAGTTGCGAACGCAGCATGTTGAATACCGGCGTAAGAGACTGAGGAAAAGTGGCGTCAATGTGGTCACGGTCAAACGTTACTCGGGTAGTCACGCGACGGCAGAGGCCCCAAAATCGAACGATCCCCTCCAGTCAAGTCAAACTTGAGATGTATTGTATAGTCCCATTTGCGACAAAACAGGTCAGAAGAATACACAACACTACGGCGCTCCCAGAAGCACCTAGTACCATAAGGGAGTAGACTATTTTAACTTCTTCTTTCTGCGGGATGGTCAGGATCTCGAGCCGAACAAACGATCGGATACACGTACGGGCGGAGCTGTGATGAGTGTCCACAGGAGCGTTTCCTGCAGTTGGTGGCACGAGGGGGGAGACGGGCGTAGCACTTGCGGCAGATCTGCTTATCGCAGTTGTATTTGGAAGCCAGGACCTTCAGTGAAGGCTCGATGATACCACCACGGAGACTGCGAAACGGTGGGAGCGGCATTAATAGGGTCGAACTGCGGAAAGTGGAGATACTGACCGGAGCACCAAGTGAAGGGTGGACTCCTTCTGGATATTGCTTGACGGGAATATCAGCATTAATTTGTAACAAAATCTCGTGCGGCTCACTAATCCGAAAGGGTGCGGCCATCTTCTAACTGCTTTCCGGCAAAGATCAGACGTTGCTGGTCAGGGGGGATACTATCCGGGAGGAGGTGAGATTTCAGCCACAACCACGAGCTGTCCTTCGAGGCGGCTACTAACCCTTCTTTGTCCTGGATCTTGGCCTTGACATTGTCGATGGTGTCGGAGGACTCGACCTCGAGAGTGATGGTCTTGCCCGTGAGGGTCTTTACGAAAATCTGCATCCTGACGATGCTCTGTATCGGTTTGGAGAGGATGGCAGGACAGATGAGAGGACGTGGGACCTGTGCTGTACAGCACTTTAGGGCAGGGCTTCACGTGATAAACATGGAGTTGGCGAAGCTTTGGTCCGGCCTCGGGAATCAGATCTTGGATTTTCCACCCTAGTGCAAACCCACCCCGACACTGACACACACTCAGACGTAGTGAACACGTTCGTGTCCAATGCCGTACTGTACGCTTCCTTCCCAACCCCGGACGAGCACCCGCTTCCGGTAAATTTGATCCGGACCCCTTTCCGAGACTTAATTATAACAGGACGCCCTTTGTGGTGGTGACACGGTGGTGATTGACAGCTCAACTCTGTTTCTTCACCGTCTCTCTGCTGGCTCTGTACACCAAAATGTCTGACTTTACGCTTGTGGACCCCAGGGGCTGGGAGTATGATCTTCAGTCGGTTAGTGGCCGTTTAACGACAGGAACCCCACGTTTTTATCACTTATGTGCAGGTCCACTCCGCCTACATGTCGCATTTCCAAATACACAACATCTTATGGTACGCACCTTGTTGTCACAACTCGCGGAGAGCACTAGAGCTTCGTTGTAGGTATGAGAAAACGTGGGGGCATCTTTTCGAAACCTTCGAGCTGTTTCTCAGCTGTTCGTGGCCCATCATCGTTATCACCGATACATGGAGCTCGAAAGCCCACATTGTTACTAAGCTGTCCCATATCCAGTCTTTCATCAAGATGATAAGGACACGGTGGGTGGCGGAAACATTCCAATACAGGATCGTGTGGTTAACGCGTCATCTCAAGCTTTGGCGAGACACTACCTCTTCTAGATAACTTCCTCAGGATCACCCCGTACGAGACGAGCACTAGACCACTGCGGACCATCTCAGACATGCTGGCGTACCGCAAAGCACATTCCACGCTCTCAGGTGCTGCGCTGGTCTCTCTCAAGACGAGGATCAGGGCCGGAGAGCCCAAGTTTATCCAACAGCTCTGGAACAGCAGGGAAAAGACTTTCCTCGCAATTGACTTTGAGTGGTCTGAACGAAATACTTCCTCTTGCCTTGAGTGGGGTTATGCCGCTGTACGGTGCGGCCCCTTGGATATGTCAGTGGCACGCAGCCTTCTCCCACGATACAATATGACTAATACCTTCCTCCGGATAGGTTTGGTATTTGGCCTCCGGATCCGAATGACAACTATCGGTGGGTCAATCCGTAATTAAGGGGTTTCGCTGGTAGCCTCACCGGGTCCCCACAGACGAGGACACTACGTAGTACAAGAGTATACTAACGTCCAGAATAAGCATTGCCCTACGTTTCCCTGGGAGGTACGCAATCCGCCTTCGGGTGTGTGAACCGCTAACAACCTTCTCTAGTACGCCGTAAGCACAGTCATTATCACACTCTACCAAGTCCTGAACCACCACAGTTCGGTTCCACGCAAGTAGTACCCAAGGCCAAATTGCCGGTGATAATACAGGCGGTAATCAGGTACTCCAGTTGCTTCGACGAGCCAATTCTGAGGTCTTACGTCCCTTCAGCAGCCTCAGCTCGCCCAACTCTGACACCAGGGCCAACGACCTGGTCCTCGTCGCCCATGGTGCTCACGGTGATCTCAAGCGCATGGCCGAAATGGGTATAAGTCAGTTGTTTTGACCCCAGCTCCTTTTTGTTATCAGAGGCTGACACCGACCCAGAGGTTCCGGCCAATATGCACGTAATCGATACTGCATCCTTTGAGCGAGAGTTGTTTTTGGGTGGCCATCGTGGTCCGATGGTTGACTCATATGGAAAACCGCGAGCTCCGAAGACCGTAATCTCCCTTCCCGCCGCATTAACCTCCTTGGGGGTTGACGCCCGTTGGAGCTTCCATAATTCCGGAAATGACGCATTCTCCTGCCTTTTAGCTTTGCAGATGCTGATTGACAGGGATAATACGAAGGCCCCAATCCCCTCGATACCTCGCGGGGGGAGGAATCTGGAAGTAAACGCTCTCCGCGCTCGTAGCCGGAGCCCTGGACCAATGAGCATCCCCACACACGACTCACTGCCGGTTTTCTCCGCATACGGTATATACGCAAGCGGCGATATCAATACAAGCGCATCCTCGCATTCTCGCGGCATCGCAGGGAATCATCTCACGCCGAATGAATTCGGATCCGTGCGTCGAACGCCCGGCCGACCGAACACGTTCTACGGGAGCGGGACGAACACTCGGAACTCCTCGACGGGAGACTTGTTGGGTTCGATGCACAACTTGAGAACAACTTGATTTACAATCTTACACCTCCCCCACGTTTCAATGCGCACGGACCTGTCATGTTTTTTCTTCTTCTCTTTCCCTTTCTATCCATTGAGTTTTTTTTTGGACTTTCTATACTCCTGGCATTCGTGTAGCACATGATTGTCTAATCTGCCGTTATCTAACCAGAGACTACATAGTTGTCGACGGATAGGACAGCCTCTTGTGAGAATGTAACAGCACCACCGTCAATCAGATCAATCGAGGCGACCGATACCCCGGCGAGGCTTCCCTGAGCAACAAAGGAAGCTTTTACGGGGAAGAAAGCACCAGCATCATCACCGCCAACGGAAAATTCCAACGAACCAGAACGATCATCCACGTTGACTAGGGCGGTAGACCAATCCAACGAATGTGAGGAGGGGTCGAGTGACCACTCCCCGGTGTGGGATGAGACCGTTGGGTACGAGCCAGCCCTACAAGCACGAAACTAAATCAGCCCAAGTCCTGCAGTTGAAATCTGGAGTTTACTCACGGGAGAGGAATGGAAATGACAAGGGAGTGTATTGACAGGGATTCGTTCTCGAGTTCGTACTCGATGTTGACTTCGCATGTCCCATCGTTTGATGTTGATGGCCAACAGTTGACTGTGCATACCGTGTCACTACCGAAGCAAGAAGGGGCGCGCAGAGGCAGAAGGACGTACTCGAGAGCGGAACGTAGGTTTCGTCCTTGCCTGAGTATCTCCACTTGAGAACACCAAGAGGCTGGTTCACGGGGAACCCGCGGGTAGGATCCTTAAGGGCAACGATACGTTCCTTCTGAGCCTGGAACTTGACAACATTCGGGTGTTGTTTGAACTGAACCTCGGCTCCGATACCAGACGGGGGAGGAGCCACCGCGAGACGAATGCGCGCGAGGGTATCATCCGACACATGGAGGTTCATGTCACCCTTAACCTCTAACGAATTAACGCCACCTTCGCGCATGAGATCCACTGAGACGGATTCCTTGATGGAAACGTGTACACTTCGGGGACAAAAATTAAAGGATCGTCATGGGAAACGCAAAATGCATAGTCACCTTTCCTGCGCGACTGCAGGGAGGCTGTCAGTATAGTCCTTTGCTGGAGTGACAAGCTCTGGGGCATGGGTTGGCGAAGGGGGAACGGACTGTTCCTCCACGGCGAGTTCTCCTCCGAGAGCGTCGAGGAGTTCGGCTTGTTTTGTCTTCTTGCTGCCGAGTTTCATGCCGCCGCTCTTGAAAGCGGGGCTGCGGAGAGATGAAGGTTGGGGAGAGGCTACCCGCTGAGGGGTAGGGGCCTCGAATCGCTGGGGTACCGGGGCATAACCAGTCGCACCGCCGCCCAGGAAGTTTCCACTTCCGCCTCCCAAACCCGAAGCCGCGCGCCGCTGTTGTTCACGCCGTTGCATCTCAAGCTGTTTGGCCCTCCGCTTGAGCTCTTCCTTGGCCTCGGCTTCTTTGTTCTGGGTGTGATAGCGGCTTAATCCTTCGTGCTCTTATGCACAAGAAACAAGGCACTGACCCTGGCAATAATTTCTTGAATCTTTTCCTCGTGACTCTCCATCTCCAGTACGCTGCGCACCTGGGCCAACGATACTTGTTCTCGGTAGCCCATACTGACGATCTCATCGAATGCGCCGAGCAGATCGAATGCGTTTTTGAGGATTTCCCGTTCTTCTGCATTTCTGCACATGTCAGACACGACGCGAGCGATCAAGTGCAGAGTCTCTATGTCTTGAAGGATGTTCGAGGCCTTGTTCGTGATTAAGAGGATGTAAAGTTCCTCCAACGGTTGGTAGACGTATCGAACTTCAGCGGTTTCCACGGATGTATGTTGGGTGTTCGTCGGGATGAGTTTTGGGAAGGAGGTCAGGAGAGATTCAATCCTAGCCCGCGACATGTCTCGGAACTGGCGAGAAATCACGGCTGTGGATGTAAGATTAGCATTGGAACCGTTTGCGGTCGATTAGATTTCTGAGGATGTGGTGCTACCTTTTCCGCCTTTTGTGCATATCGAGGCGGCGAGGACGACCTAGACATGCATCCGCGTTATTACTAGAAAGACGCAAAAGTCGTTGTATGCACACCATTGTTGATTCTGGACGTTAAACGGCCCCAGTCGTGTCAAAAGCCTGTGGGCAAAGTGAGATGGAACACGTGGCGTTATCGCGTCAGCCAACGCGTCGATCATTGCGCGTCTCAGCTCAGCACAAAACGATAATCAGACCTGCTGGTCGGGTGCTGGGGTGTTCTCGTAATGCTCGGGCACCGTACCCTGCTTGACCGGCCCCTACTATTCATATGGATTCTTGGCGACTCAAATATTTTGCCGTACAGTGGTTGCAATCGCCTCATCATATCTCTGCTCCTGAGCCACGAATATTCATCAATCAGCTCGTGGGCTGCATGTAGTCGTGGTGATCTCCACAGGTGCAAGGTTGCCGTTTTCTCGCTACCGTCTTACTGAAAGAGTAACCAATACATCTCAGTGACGCCTGAACTGATTTACCGGGGACACTAGCGACTTCAATGGGCCCCTATATCTGGGGACTGCCCTTGAATCTTGTTGATGGTCGATTGCGCTCCTGCTTACTCTTTGGCAGCACTACCAGTCTCATGAGGTACACGAGGGAACGGTGAGTGCACGTATCTAGGATGCGTCAAGCCGTCCAGATTGAGTGACCGCTACCTTGACCCGTGAATATCAAGGGGAGTTCAATCCGGCTCCTCGCGACTAACTCTGGTCCCGGCGAAGTGCGTACCCTTGCATACAGCTCAAACTTTCCAGCGGCTTAGTTTCCTGTATATGATGTGCGCATCTGATTTCCCATATTCGATGCTCGAGACTTCCATCAGAGACTCAGAGTCGGCAAGGCCCTCGCCGATAATGGTATCTACCTGGTCTGGCATTCCCCTTCTCGCGTTGATTCCATCTCGCGTTTGGCAGCGTTTCTTTTCGGGCTCTCAAGTCACCTTGGATGGAAAGCTTGTATTGCTATCGATCCATCGATCCATTTACTTACATCTTCACCTCACATGTATCGATAATTCGAAAACTTCGCCCGTTCCTCGCGGCAAAGGCAGTGCATGGATGACGAGCTTGGGATACTAGATGATGCATCTTATTGCAAAGCAAAGCGAACAAAACGATGATATAATCTATGGTGATAAGTCATTGTGGGTTGTGGAATAACCAGCTCTTCGGAGAGTATGTTATCGTGCCATCGTGGAAAATGCATTGGATGTGTTGGAGTATAATGTAAGGCGTTCGATGATCGTTCTGTGGGATACCCGCGTGAGTACAGATAAGTTTCATCGTCGAAGAATACTTCACTTACAGGACGCGGACTGGATGATATTATAACGATAAAATTACTGTTATGGTGATTTATGGGTTTCTAGAGGTGCTGAAGTTTGTGTGTTGGTAGTTGGTCGTCGAGTGCCGCTCGACCGCCGAGGCTGTGGAATGGGAAGAGGGCAGTTGTAAGGAGGCCCATAAGGTTGGGTTCGTGCGGGTGCTGGTGGTGGAGACATTGTTCGCGACCCTCTCGTGAAACTACCGAAGAGGATCCGTCGGGGTGAACTCTGGTGCGGAGACGGAGGAGCGAATACAGGAGATCCTAGTGTTTGTGTCGGAACGTCCATGGAAGCAGACCTTTTTGATCTGTTCGGTGTGTCGCGGGGGGGCAGCGGCGACAGCATGGGGGACGTGGGTGTGCTGGATGGAGCTAAATATGGTTGTTTAAATGGAGCAAGGGAGTGAAAATAAGACAGGAACTCACATCCAGTAATCGTGCTGACACTGTGTGCCCTCCGTCCTTTCATGTTCAGTCTTTTGAGTAGCGACGGTTTCCTGGGGCCCGGCTCAGTTGGAGATGTCAAGGGTTGGCCGATGGATGTGGGTACGGGGAGGATTTCGCCGATCTCTGGAGTCGGAGACGGCGCGGATGAAGTAGAGACGCGGCGAAACTTGAAAGGGTTTCTCGTTTTACTTGGGAAGTTGGCAGACCATGGGCGCTTCACAGTCGGGATTTGATCAGGCGTCTGTGGGTCCAACAACAATGGGGGGAGGTTCTTCAAGGGGGGGAGATCACCTAGGTCCGACAGCGGTGACGAACACAATGTTGAATCGCCCGAAGAAAATGAGGCGGTTGTACAAGTCATATTGTCGGTAGAAGGCGGGTGGGGCTGCGGTATATCACGACCTGTCCGAGAGTCGAGGGGGAAGGACACGTGCCGTTCCACGTTTTCACGGGAGAGCAATGGGC
>Ga0307517_10010369_pt1 | contig 13055 bp, 6 predicted proteins | sample 23_EM_MG_FD_194515 | JGI IMG/M metagenome (GOLD analysis project Ga0307517, IMG submission 194515) | Populus trichocarpa ectomycorrhiza microbial communities from riparian zone in the Pacific Northwest, United States - 23_EM | ecosystem: Host-associated > Plants > Roots > Unclassified | place...
AAAATTTAAAGTGTAAATTGAAAAGCCCATACAAGTAAGATCAAAATATTTCATAATATAAAATGAGATATGCATCTGATTGTGATTAGTAAATTTATTTATTTAAATAAATAAAAGATAAATTCACACCCTAAAAAACCTATGACTTAAAAGATAAACACATATGAAACTGACTGAATAAACACACACTATAAAATATATTACGCAACGCCGAACACTTCAACAATATAATTTAAAAATGAACATTTTTTATTTTAAAAAATAAACTTCATTTGTATAAAAATAATTATAGATGAATTAGAATAATGCCTTGAAAAATAAAATAAAAACAAAACTAATAAAAGCTTCTAGTAAAAAAAGGCATGAAAAAATTGTAACCTAAATCATAAGATCGGGATAAACTCATAGAAAAAACTTGAAGATAATCACAAAACTAATATTAAAAAATAAACTAATGCAGAATAATAAGATTGTACGAAGCTTAATTTCTAACAAATTAAATGTTGAAAGATAAAATTAAGAAAAGAAATTAATTACATAAAAGGATTAAAAAAACGAGGGTGAGAAAAAAACATTAATTAGAGGGATTGAAGAGTTTAATTGAGATGAAAACTAGCTTTAATAAAAAAATCAAAAGATGGAGGGATGAAATTGAAAAAAAAAAAATATGGACTAATGTGATATAAAAATTAAGTGTCAAGGGATGAAATTGAAAAAACAAATTAACTCAATAAATGATTTAAGACCAAATATATTGCAATCAAAAGAATGATGATCTAATTTAACTTAACAAACAAATAGCTAGACTTTTTTTTTTTTGATGGCCAACACAGTTTTCTAGGAGGAGAGAGAAATAAACTTGCGATCGTAGCTCCTCCGTGTGACGGCTGCGAACACACGCCTCACCATCATGATAGGGATGATGAGACATATTGAACGCTGCCCTGAAAGGTAGTGTTCGGTGCAATTTTGCGCATGCAGTGCTCACTTGCTAGCGTGTGCCAGCTACTTCTGAATTTAAATAATAATTTGTGTATATTAAAATAGCCAATTACTCTTGATCTCACTTGAGAACTACAACAAAACCATATCAAAAGGACGAAAACATCCTTGCAAACAAGCTTAGTTTTTTTGGAATCTAATAGTAATTTTGTCATTTTACTGTTTTAAAAATAAAAAAGACGGAAAAGCCCTTTTGGTCATGTTAATTTTCTCTCTTCTAAGGGTATGATCATAAATTAACTGTTTACTTAAAAAAAAAAAAAGACGAGCCCCTCACCAAAAGGCTTAGTTTCTTTTTTTGTTTTTAATGGCAAAATAATCATTACACTGTAACAAAAAAACATATCCAAATCATTTTGTCCTCAATTAATTTTGCAATAACTAGTATATCATCTGGAAAGGACAATTGTACCCCCAAATGTAGGCCTACTTAGTTTTTTCGGCAAGGATAAAAACATATTTACACTGTTATAATTCACAGTATTTTGTGTCTAGAACATAATAAAAGTCTGATGTCTTATCTTTTAGTATTTTCTGTAATTTGGCTGCTGATTTAGGTTTTGTAAACACCTTCTTTATTAAGAGGGTGTGTGGGTTAAAAATACATGAACATGAATGAAATAAATAGGCCGCCTTTCCCTGTAAAGAAGACTCAATCAAACATCAAAGAATAATCACGAAATTAAAGCAGGGAAAGTGCTTATGGTACTGGCTTCAACTTTCAGTGAAGGTGTTATGGTTCTACAATCACAGCCTTGATCATGTATCTTCATGCTAGGATCACTGTCAGATTAACTTATCAGCCAAGGTTCTAAAGTTCCAGCAGCATTAGAGTCTAGATTCTAAAGTTACCTGTCATGACTTTTGTGTAATAATCAAAGATTTATTTCGAGTAAAAAATTGAATAAATATGATTTTGCTTCGAGTTAAGACTTCAGGGGGGGAAGATTTGTTTTTAAAACAATGGTTGCGAAAAGAACTCTTAAAACAGCAAGTGGTTTCTGCTGTTCATTCAGACTTTGTTTTGCGTTCTGTCTGACTGACAGGTATCAATCTCCATACTGGAGAGCCCGTGCTGCTACCCTCATTCAAGTTGCCTGGAGATATCGGCAGAAACGTCTGAAGCATAGCAAGAGCTCTCAATCAAACCATTCTTCAAACTCGAGGGTTTAGATATTCTTGTATCTTTTAATATATATATAGGTATGTATGTATGTATATGGTTAGCATATAATAGAATAAAATTAAATATTTTCGTGATGTACTTAAAGGTAAAACATTTCCATGAAAATTGAAGGCAACATATGAATTAGGAAACAATAGGAACAGAGTTATGAATGTATTAGAAACCATATTATTAAAATTTTTATTTTTCTTGTAGAAAGATGTCCTCGTATTCAACCTGCAGTCAACATGCTTAGGTTGCTGGGGGTTTTCTAGTTTATGATTTGATCATTCAACAAACTTGTGATTTAAAAAAATATAGACCGATCTATACCCGGGTAACTTGCCGTTATCAAACCTAGTCCACATTTCATAAAATCAAAAGCAAATATTTTTTATAAAAAGAATAATAAAAATAAAGGCTTGTTGAGAATCTGACTCAATTACATATATGATTAGACAAATCTCAAACCAAACAAGGCAGCGGTTTTGATTTGGGTCCTCTATCTTTCATGAAGACAACTTGGTAAGAAAACTTTCACAAAAGAAAAACTTGGTTAAGAAATCTGGGCACGAGTTATCATTGACAATAATCAACATGGAAATTGCGAGAATGTTGATGAATCAAAGACAAGAACTGATGGAGACTCTGGTGTGGGTGTTTAGATGGGAAAGAAAAGGAGAATCTAAGTAGTTGTTTCACTTTAGCTTAGACAGAGTAGCAAAGCAATTGTTTTTGGCTTTAGTCAAGACATCAAATCTAAAATAAATACCTCATAGTCTACTTGTCTATATGGGAGCAATTCTATCAGTTCAATAATAATAAAAAGTAAAATTTGGAGAGGCAATAGCAACACCCTTTGTCCATAACTAATAATATTCATCACATTGCAATCATTTGTAGCGTAATCCTTTGTCCCAAGACGCAAATCAATCACAACAATCATTCTTGTAGCAACACCTATCATTGCTATGTACTCCAAGTACAGTAAGGATAACTAGAAGTCATAAAATGCTGGCTCAATTATTCAGACTGTCAGGGTGGTTTACGTTGGTTTACGTGATTGTATCAAAACTCATGAGCACATCCAAAAATTGTCACCAAAGGAAGGAGAGAGACGCATTTACAAAAACCAGATCTAGTCATCTTATCTGTGCGTGCTGCTTGGTGGTGGGTTCCGTCTCCTGGTTGCTTTGATTTGCATCTGCATCATTCACATTTGCTTTTCTTTCTGCATCTGCATCATTCACATTTGCTTTTCTTTCTGCTTCATATTTCTCAAGCAAAGCCCGTGTTTGCATAGCCTTCATCATATCCTTCATTGAATTCTCCTCTCCTTCAAGTTGTGTCTTCATTATAATCTCAGCTTGCTTATTGATCGGCTTAAAGTAATCATCAAATGTGGCCTCCTGCACATCAGTAGGACGTTATTCCAACCTTGGATAGAATCAGACTAAGAAACGCCACCTGGCAGGGTGATGAGGGGACAAAAACATAAGTTTTAACTTTAGGTTCAAACAAGTGAAAATGATCATTGAAAAGCAACAGTGAAAATGATTATTGAAAAGCGACATGATGTAAAAAGCATCAGGAATATGACCTGGCAAAAATAAATAGGTAAAAAGAACTAGCTTTCATTTTGAGATAAAAGTCCATAGATACACCTCTCAAAATGTTAAAAGTAGAATTGAGGCGTTGTAAAAATAAGGACTCTTGAAGGTTGCATTTGGTTAGTGTCTCAGGACGTAAATGATATACACAAAAGAGATAAAAATATGTTTGATTGAAGGAACAAAGACAGAAATATAAAATAAATCTGTCTTTGAGAAAATATTCGAGTGAATTTATATACTTTCAAAACAGGAAATACAGGAGACATGTCCTCTTTGTCTTCACAATTTCTGTCTCTTTTATCCCGACAGTATCCGAACACTATCTAAGAGATGAACGATGAAGTACTTTTGTGTACAAGCAATGTAAGAATTAAAAGAATGTGAACTAGGAAAAAGAATGGGAGTAGGAGAAGTACATATTAATGGTATGAAACATATGCAACAGGGAGGGATTCTTTTTACCCTTAATTTATCCCTCTAACTCAACATTGCTACATTTCACTAAAAATCTCTTCCTTGAAAATCACACCCATCAACATTCCTTGACTACTTCCCTTTTGGAAACCTCACCCCACTCATATCTTGTCTTTCATTGGACAATGTTTCACACATATCACACTATGAATTCCCATCCTTAACTACCACATGCATTCCAGCTTACTAGGATCACCCACTTCATCCCACACCTATTCCTAGTCCCTCTTGCTATCTGCTCGGGCATTGATTGTATCCACACACAATCTCCCTTCACCAAAATTAAGAACCCAGGAGTCCAAAACATCAAGTTTTATATGAAAAGACTTATCCATTGTTCAGGCGTGTTAGCACATTACTCCAATCTGTTCATGTTTTCTCACAGGTATACTTCCCAAAATAAGATCATCACTTACCTAAAAGCATGTAGGTCAATAATAAATTGTGAGTAAAGATAGTCATAAATAAGCATAAACTTACTACAGAACTACACATAAATATCATACGTTGTCTGGTAGCAGATCAAACCTAGAAATTTCTCAACAAGCCTTAATGCTTAAACTTTTTCTCTATAAGGAAACTCAAGATACATAAAATACAGGCAACTAGTTTGTGGGATTGTTCATGATATTGACAATGAGATCAACATTGTAATACAGAATTCACAAAAATAATCTAAAGAGAACCAACAGTTCAGTAAAATAAGATAAATGCATCTAAAATCTCATTACTTACAATTTCATCTATCTTCTTGTTCAAATTTTGCATTTCCTCAACCATACGACGAACCTCTGATAATATGAACTGCTCAGGGATCTTTCTCAAGGCTTCCTTTCTTTCTTGTGCCTGTACAGAGAGAGATCTCATTAAGATGGAATATAATGTGGAAGCAAATGATCGGGGTTTCAGAACAATAGGTGAGGACAATATACATATACTCGGAAAGATAAAATGTGAGATGGCAAGAATAGAAAAGAGCAAACAGAAAAATAATAAAAAAGAAGTTTATGATATATGAAATTTGAGTCAAGATGTAAACAAACCAATAAAACTTTGCTTAAACAGGATTATCAGATTATAAAATACTGCTGTGAAGGAAGATCTTAATTGTCTACTCACAACATCAGGAGTTCAGATTTGCATTTAGTTGCCTTGGTTGAAATCATAAACTTTATTGGCCATTGGGAAATTTAAATTACTATTCCTTCACTCATATATAGATTGAAGCACACTAAAAGTTGTCATGGTTGAATTCTCCTGTTTGTTGTGCTTTTGTAACATTTAACTCCTCCAATGCTCTTTTACTCGTAGATCAGGTCTAGTTCAAAAGCACGCCTATAGGAGCAATAGAAGTATTTCAATAATTCAATGTAAGGGGATGCTTATACAATTGAAAAGACCTTACCGTCAAAAGAATATAAAATCCTTTTCTATTAGCTTGTGACTCAGTTCCTCAATCTATTGCAGGTTCTATTAATCATAAACAAACATAATGTACATAATGCAAAGAAATAAGCAGCAGAGATTTAGAGGAAAATAAAGAACGACCTGAACTCTGTTGGGGGTCTTCAGTTTTAAATTGTTATTCTAAGCTATCATAATAGCTCACTTAGTCCATTCAGTTTCACCACCATCATCAATTTCTACCAAAGCTATCTAAAAGTAGAAGCTTTTTATTCATCTTGTTGGTACCAATGATAAGAAGTAAAATAAAGGCCAAAAACAACATCAAGGAGAAAGATCAATACCAGAAAAGTATTACAAATACACCTTTGCCATGGTTTAGAAGTCCTCAAAATGAAAAGGTTTATCGAGCAAAGAACCGGAGGAACTTAAAAGTGCAAAGGAGATATAGTCTATCAGCGTAATCAAACTTAACCAAGCCTAGTCGCAACTAAACAAGTAATGAGATACAACATGCTGAAGGTCCTGCTTGTCAACATCACACACACAAACACACACTCCTGCACTTGTTTTACCATCATCAAACAATTATTTCACATGAATTGGAGCATAACCATTGATTCGTAAGACATTCTCTTGTAGGTCCAGCATACAGCTCTACAACTAGCACCATCATAGTGTTGCAAAATACCAAAAACACTTCATATTACATGAAGATAGACACTCATCTAACAATCAAATACATCTCCGTAAAACTATTCCACCAATTGAAGCCTACACTTCCAACGATTTTAGGCTACACCTGGAAATATGTGAATCATCCAAGCAAGGATTTTGCATCTTTTACAACCCTAAAACAGATTGCACACCATCATCTTTACCAAAATGCTTGAAAAAATTCACCGTTGTTTAAAATGCAAGAACATTTATTATTATATGCTACTCATGGGGATTGCAGTAGGTGGAATTCACTACAGTTAAGCAAAAATAAAACGTTTAGGACAGAAATAAATCTAAAAACATAATAGAAACCTAGTACCTGACGGAGACGCTGCTCAAGTTGTAATCGATGATTTCGGATTTTCCGTTCTTCGTAACCCGAAAGAACCCTGATATAGAAAAGGGCTCTTCTTCCAAAATCCAACAACTTCTTCATCTTCTTTATATATAATTCAGCTACAAACTCTCCACTTGCATCAACAAATCTGCAACAATCACACCTTGTTCATCAATTAATACAAAGCCAGTCACTTCCAGATTCTGATTCACTTCTCAAACCCATCAATTTCGATCTGGGTAATGGAAGAAGGATTCAAAGCACTTGCTTTTTTCCATGAATGATCACGGCCCATGGGTATTGACTATTAACAGCTGGGTCCAAGTTTATCAAGCTCAGGGACCAATGGGCCTGGATTATACTTAGCCTTGTAAGTATCCAGTTATTATGATTTTTTTTTTCCTGGATCTGGGTTAATGGACCAGTCTGATGACTTCAAAAAATAATCAAATCTTTTTTTTTTTAATTTAAAATCAACCGAACTAAATCAGTTTAAACTAATTATTTTTAATTCAGTTAATTATATAAAAAACCGGATCAAACCGACCGTGCCTTGTAGTGACATGCCTTTCCCTCCTCGCATATTAAACTCATTTACACTAGTCAGCTCAAATGCACAGGTGCCCTGGGAGAGGATTTTCTAGAGGAATCCGATGAATCTATTAAGTATTAAGCAAAGCCCAGCAGAATTAGTCTTTATTTGTTTTTGTATTTTAAAAATATATTTTTTAAAAAATTAAAGATATTTTTTTAAATTTTTAGATATTTTTAATATATTAATGTTAAAAATAATTTTTTAAAAATAAAAAAAATATTATTTTATTGTATTTTAAAAAAACAATTATCACATTCTCAAGTCCCAATAATCCCCATTAGTCAACGATAAAAGGGCTAGCTTATGTTACCGAACCTTTCAAATTAACTACAGACGCAACATCAAGTAATTTTCTCAGAAAGCAAAAAAATAAGTCTCATCCCTTATTCTTAAATCCTTGATTAAAAAAAAAAACCCAGAGAAAATAGTAAGCATGTGATTTCTACTCAGTTTATATTGTATAATTTGTTAAAAAAATATTTCAATTCAATAATTTAAATTATTAGGTGAGATCCCAGGATATGATTTATATTATTTTCTAACATATTCTCTCAAGTGAAAGCTCTTTGGTCTTGAAACTTGCATATGTTCACTTTACCTTGTGTTTAATTTTTATCAAATAAATACGGATGGTGAGATTCGAACTCGTGACTGTTTGGTCAACAAGACTCTGATACCATATTAAAGAACCATCTCAACCTAATAACTTAAATTATTAGATAAAATCTTAAAATATAATTTATATTATTCTTTAATATAATTAACTTTCGAGCGTAAAAAAAACCCTTCCACCCAAGGCCCGTAAAAAGTACTAATTCAAGGAGTTTTGTTTTTTTTTTTTTTGACCTTCCAGAACATAAAATATTCAACCTTTGTACAGTTGAATTAGGTGCTCATAAATTACTCTTTGCATAAGCAGCAGACACATCGAAATTAGAGAAAATTCTGTATCACCAACTTGAAGAATAAACAAAACTCATTGATCAACCCATCATCAATCGCTGCTGGGTTTGATTTCTGAAGAGACAAAGAGACTGAGAGATTCAAAGAGGCAGCAAAGAGCTTGGAGGGCAGGGCAGATTGAGAGAGAGGAAGATATAGAGAGATTCAGAGAGTGTGAGCGATAGTAATTCTTTTAATTTCATCTTTCTACCAGGACTCAATCAACAAAAATTAGAAAATTAAAAAAAAAATATTTTAGTTATGTGGGTAATTGGTGCAACCAGCTCTGCTTTATTACATGATCATTAATTACTAAAGATGTTCTAAACTTCAGTCACTACATCTCAGTCCCTACATTAAACTAGGATTAATTTGTTCTCACGTATAAAAATACTAATTAATATTATATTATGTGTACATGACTCAAGAAATTACTAGTCTTGCTTGAACAAAGCGATGCAGGCTCCATAAGCTTGGCCCACAAAGCCCTTCCTTTGTGGAAAAGATATAAAGAATCTGGAAATGGATAGGCACAATACTGCCATTGCAGATGTTTTAAAGCTATCAGATCTTGTTAGCTCGTGCATGTAAATGCATGGGCATGGAGTAGTTATAACTACGTGAAGCTGTGAAGAAACACCACCAAAACCAAAGCTCATCATCATCTTCTGAATCACGTGAGCAGATTGTTATGAACAGTTAAATCTTCTACCTTGTCGATCGATGCCGGTATTAATTCAATGGCTACTTCAGGCCGTTCTGCTGGTGAGGAAATTGAGACAAACTTTAGTTTCAGACGCGGTTTTTCGTGCTTGTCCACCCAGCCGTGTATTTAGTTAAGGCCATATGTATAAGATTTGGCAAGGCAATCAAATTTAATATCGCTGAAAGATGGTGAGGAATTAATTATCAAATTAAAAACACCATATGAATGGTCCATTTAATTTGTTAGGGTATTTAAGTGATACAGTTAGAAAGCATTATGCCCAGTAGCTAGTTAGGTTAGCTCTATCGACTTTGCCATGGCTAGGTTACTCCATCCGTCGTCACAGTACTGAGAATAAGTCAACATGTTGGGTTTTTCAATAAGGGCCGAATTTATATAGTTCAATATACATGAACATGGTTTTATATTTAGGGTTTCGAAGATCATTTTAATAACCCTCCAAACAGTTAGCTTAATTTGCAGTATAGTCTATCCATTAAACCGAAAACCTTCTTTAAATGATGAAGATATACAGTATAATTAAGTCTTGCCGATCAATGTTGTGGTGACTGTTCTATATATATATATATACTGTTCTTCAACAAATTAAAATGAAAGCTATGATCTTTAATATGTATATAATGAAGAAAAAAATGTCAGATTTGTTTGATATTTCACTTTAAATCTCAAGTAAAAATGATATATATGAACCTTCAATGACGTTAGAATTGAATAAGCAATGGAGCTATAGATACAAGCCAACAACCGCTTCCCCATTGCTTAAAGGCTACTTTGTGTTAATTTATTAGCTATTATGACTAAGTTGCGATGAGTTATTGAAATGGTTTATCATCTTTAATGTCAATGCAAAAAAAATCTGTATTTTATGGTTGCTACTATTGAATGTTATATTGCCACGCAACATCGAGTAAAAAGTTTGAGTCTCTTTGTCTAAATTAAAAAAATTCAACACGTACGTTTTAATAATATCATATATTTAATGAGAGTTTGTTTTTTTTTTTTCAAAATACTTTTTAAACTGCTTTTTATCTGAAAAGATATTAACATGATGTTTTTTAATGTGTTTTTGGATGAATTTGATGTGAAGATATCAAAAATAAAAAAATATATCATTTTAATGTATTTTTAATTGAAAAGCACACAACACCACAATACTATATATATACTTAATCATACTTATATCGCAAGAAGCTTTAATGGTGTAGAGATAAATTCAAGAATGTTGCAAGAAAAATTGAGAGAAAAGGCTACACAGTTATGTAGTGTTATATATATGATCAACGCAAAATGATTAAAAGATGGAAATATTTCACTTTCAATTTGAAACAATTCAATAATACATCCAACATTATGTTATTGATATCTTTGAAATAACCAAATATATAGTTTCAATTAAGAAAGCAGTGAAACTAATTTATTTGTGAAAATCAGAGGTTAATTGTTGGCCTTTTTATTAGGGTTTAATTACTATATATATATATATATATAGCTTACTAGCTAGAAGTTTTTGAACAATGTTTTAGCTAGCAATATCGCGTGATTAACCAACCATTACATTTGTTAATTACAATCAAATATCCTTTCTTAATTTGTTTAACTATCCTTCATACTATAATAATTAACAGTATCCATGGATAAATCCTCAGCATATTTTTATCAACATTTATAATTAAGTTCTAGATCTATATTTAATGAGACTTTTTTTTTATAAAAGTTGTAATCAGTCCTTGTATTGCTCATTAATCATGGAAGATATATATGATCCAGTTGTGGTTATGATAAAACTTTTCAAGTGCATGATCAGGGCATGCATGTGCAACAATTTGAATGGCGAATTGGTGGGGTTTTTCATGATTACAATGGGTGTTTTCTTTGCTCAATTTAGGGAATTAATTAAGAATACAAATTAATGAGGCTGAATTGCTTATATAATTAAAGCTTTAGAATTATCTTATAGGGATGATTTTTTTTCTTTGAATTTGAATTTGATTATGTTTCTATGATAAGCAATCTATTAGACTCTGGAAATTTTATGAATTTTTTTTGATTTACGTGGGGTGTCCGGGCCAGCTTACGCGCACCACGACTATTCCCCACGGCTCACTGGACACCCTGCAAGCCCAGGAGCAGGTAAGGCACCGCGGGGGTGACAGGCGTGCACATAGAGGGTCGAACCCGGGACGGGAGCGGAACAAGTCACACGATTGACCACAGCAGCTAGACCCTCAAGTGTAATTTTATGAATTTTTTATTTTGACATCTCGTTTCTTCTCACAATTAATTAAACTCTTAATTATCTTTGTCATGTTTTGCGTGAGATTAATTAATTATATGACTGATAATTTTGCAAAAAAGATGTGAAAAGAACATGTGATCACTTGGACTTGATTGTTTTATGTCAAGATAATTTAAGTTTTGGATATTCTCGAGAAATATTTCTCTTAAACAATTATGGTGATTTGGTATCGATTGTCATTATATTCTACATACTTTTTATCATATTCAGCTCTAGTTAATATTGGATTAGTTCTTTGCATTAAATACTTGGGTTTTTGTAAAGTGATTGAGTATTATTTTATGCATATCTTTGCTTGAATCTGTGTCTTCTTTCATTAATTTGATCAAAATATCACGACAAGCATGCATATATTAATTTAAATTTGTGGCTAAGAGATTAAGTCAATACCTAACTAGCTAGATGTCATATTTTTCTCGAGAAGATGTTAGAAATTATCAAAGAATCATTTCAATTCAATAACTTAAACTATTAAGTGAGATCTCAAGATATGATTTATATTATTTTCTAACACACTCCCTCAAGTGAAAGCCTTTTGGATTTGAAACTTGCATAGGCTCACATTGCCTTGTGCTTAATTTTTTATCAAATAAATGAAGATGGTGAGATTCGAGTTCGTGACCGCTTGGTCATCAAGACTCTGATACCATGTTAAAGAATCATCTCAACTCAATAGCTTAACCTATTAGATGAGGTTCCTAGAAACTGAAATTAATTAGTTCTTATGGTTATTTCTTAAAAATCATTGAGTTTGATGACGAGATAACCTTATCTTATTTTCTTAACAATGATAATTATATTCCATTTGCAGAATAATTGTGCTTAATTGGATATTAATTACTCTATTATTATTGTTATTGTTATTATTAAAGGAGCAAATTAAACATAAATTTTAATAGTTTTCACCCAGAAGTTTTAAATTATTAAAGGGAAGATAGAAATTTTATTTTTTCCCCTCAAATAAAAAACCAACATGTACTCAAGCCATTTATAATAATGTATTAATAGCATGTCATAATTTCATGAGCTAATGTAAAGTCTTTAGATCATATTTAATACTTGTTTAGATAGATGATAGATTAACATATTTTGAAAAAATATTTTTATGTCCAAGTTCTTGTTTAGAAGGTACAATTACGGGGTGATAACTCATTGATAGGTGAGAAGAATTCAAGTTCATACCCAACATCCCTAAGCTTGGCATAATATTAGACCCAAAAGACATGAGTCTAGCTCGTTTTCATGCCTAAAGCTCTTGAGTGTGACTACGAGTCGAGCCCAAGTGGACATAAATCTAGTGAGTTGCTAGATCTAATGTTCTTGAGTTCAATTACATGCTGAGTCTAAGCAAGTATAAACATGACTTGATCTTTTGACTCCTATACAAACACACTCTCATTAATTAATTTAAGGTTATATAAACAGCCTTAGATCTCAAAGTGTGTCATTTTCTCCCTCGTAGGAACATTTTCTTCTTCCACTTCTTTTACATCAACCCTAAAGATTGCTCTTTAAATAAATTTTATACGATCTTATAAGATTTCTCTCTCCTACCTAAACTAATTTGAGCATTAGATGATCTTTAAACTAATGTGTTGTTAATCAAAGTTGTTAAAATCATGAGTTAACTTATAAAATCGTATGATTTTACGAGTCAACATATATTTGTCATGCAAGATCACATGAAAACTAAAAAAAAATGATAAAATCATGTAAAATTGATAAAATCAAGTAAAATTATGATTTTATGGTCAATTTTATGATTTTATAGTAATTTCAA
>Ga0307517_10010370_pt1 | contig 13053 bp, 5 predicted proteins | sample 23_EM_MG_FD_194515 | JGI IMG/M metagenome (GOLD analysis project Ga0307517, IMG submission 194515) | Populus trichocarpa ectomycorrhiza microbial communities from riparian zone in the Pacific Northwest, United States - 23_EM | ecosystem: Host-associated > Plants > Roots > Unclassified | place...
CATTTTTTATATTTCAAGGAGAGTTTGGTCTGGGTAAATATTTTGCTAATATAACATAAAATATTTTTCATCTAATAAATTTTATAATTTCTGGTAAATAAATAAGTAAAAAATTATGACGAAAGCCAAATGATGATGAATTGTTGTAGTAATATTAGCGGTAGCTTTTACGGTGATGATATAAAAATGATAAAGATAATAATAATAGCAACTAGTTATTAAACTAGGCTTGGGAGTTGACTTTGTTAAGAAATCGAGTTTTGGGTTATAGGGTCAACTTGAAAAAATTTAAAAAAATTGTTTGGAGTTTTAATATCTTACATGAAAAAATTAATAAATAATTCATATAAATATATACTGTTATAAATAATAAAATTTAAATATTTATTTTAAAAGGTTTTAAATATCAAATTAAAAAGATTCTATCTTTCATGATTTCTTTAAACCGAGGTTGCAGCTGAATTCCAATTCTGAATGATACTATCTTTGCCAACCGTAATCCTGATTTTTTTTCTTTTTCAGAGCTGGTCAAAGCTCTGAATTACTATTGAAGCGGCAACTACATGATTGTTCGCAGTTCTGTTCGATTTGAGCTGCCGTCTTCAACAGTCATTCTACTACACATTAACCTATTATTTCTAGACTTTAGATACTCCTTCAATACTACCTAGTTGCTGCATGGAACCCACGTCAGAATGCTGACTTACATCGGCTGCAATTCCACTTTCCACGTCAGCACCAGCCTACTGCTAGAAACTTCCTCCTACTGTCGATTCATTGCGGTCGTTTCCTCTTGATTTCTGCTGCTGCCTTCTGCCGTAGTTTCCCTAGGCTGGTTTCAACGTACTGGTGACAGAGTAGTGGCAGTTGAAATAGTCAGAAGAAGTCGTGAGTTGATTATTTTTCATAAAATATTTTAAATAATTTTATAAATTAAAAATATTTTTCTTATGAAATTTATAAATTTAAACATATTTTTTTTAAGTTTATCAGTTATTCGTACTTGGAAAAAAATGCACTTCAGTTGGTCCATCATGCAGCATTTATACGTTGATTGAACCACCAATAAATACTTAACTTTTTCTCTTATTATTTTTTTTAAACCGTAAATATTGAGACTAATTTGCATATATTTTAATTAATTTTTCAAAACTTTAAAATTAATGATTATATAAATTAGTATTTTTAAAAAAATAAATTCAAAATCTAACTGGTTAAATTACAACTCACATTATTCCTTTTCTCTTAATTTAATACTGTTAGGCATGGTTATGATATTAAAATGTTACCTTATCGTGCAAACGTTAACTTGCAGATTGAATGCTGTGAGCTACAGCAGTCCTCGTTTTTTACTTATTTATTTATTTATTTTAGGAGAGTTCATTGGCAATCCTAGTTTAAAAAGTTTTAATGGAATTGATCATAATTTTCATATCCAACTTAGGATCTTGGCTTGATCCCATTTGGGATTACAGTCCATTGGCTAAAATTCAAAAAACAAATTATGTATTTTTTATGTGTCAAAAACAAATTTTAAAAAATAAAAAATATATATATTATTTTAATATATTTTTGAACAAAAAAATATTTTGAAAAACAATTACTACTACACTCACAAACACCTTCTTAAACCTAGACCATTAGATTGCTGGGTCAACTAATAGGTCATCAAATCAATTCGGATTAATCCTGAAGTATTATTTTGAATTAAAAAATAAAATAAAATAATGCCATTTAATTTGAACAATATTTAAAAAAAAAATTCTTAATAATGACCCAATCAAATCTCACTCAAGTTTGATCAAATCAAAATCAGACCAATGTTTAAAATGGAGGTTGATGAATTACAAGGTTAAAGATTAATAAGGTATTGGTAACAGGGATTTGTTTAATTAATTTAGATCAATCTCCTTGATCTTGTTTCCAACAATTGCAATGGATATATGAATATAGGAGATTCAAAAACTCTATCTATTTTTGTTTTAAGAAGAACAAAATTGAGCTATGGCTGCTGAAGAAGTATGGTGCTGTGGAATAATCATGGATCAGGATGCATGTCTTGGAAAACCAAATTAGCATTCATTCCTTTGAAAGAAAATTAGAATCCCTAAACAAGAAATAAAACAAAAATGAATATTCAAGATTAAACAATAAAAAAACAAAAATGAATAAAACAGCATTTTCAATGCCTAATTTGAAAGCCTTCTTGAAATGAGCTAGCAAAGTGATCCTATTATCAGATAAAAAATTATGATCTTTCTTGTCAGACTGGTTCTCTTGCATAACCAAATCTTTTTTTCAGTTTTGGCATGTCTATCTGATCCATAAAATTATCTATTAGACTATCTACATAGTCTAGTTGCAACAAATCCATATCTGATTGTTCAAAACCTCCTGCCATCAACTTCTTTATAAACATGGAAAGGAAAGTTACAAAAGACTGGACACTGGAACTGCAATTCATGCAATAGTTCATCAATCTGAGGTTCGGTTCACTTAGAGTATCGCAACAATTTAGAGCTAGTTTTTTGCTTTCATAAGTAGACATCAACATGAACAAACTTGTAGCAATCTAGTATGACTGTTCCAATTCAGAATAAAAAAGAACAGACATAGCTGTCTACATTCAGTTATGGAAGTGTTCTAAAACCAGCTGCAGCATTTCTTTCTCATTTAAAGTTAAAATGCAAGAAATTCATAGCAAGTCATAATCATGTATTTGGCTTAGAAATCAGAGGGGTAAATGCAGATGTTGAGAAACTAGTTGATTTTGTCTGGGGAAGCATCTCTCTTAATTTACATGGAAGATGTGGCAGACCCAAAGGCTTTCAAGACCTCCTTGACCCAACACCTTGGAACAGATGTTGAAATAATAAGGTTAGGACAAGTTCAGTGGCTTACTGAAATGTGTAACATAAACCCGACAGTAAATTTGAAGCCTATTTCACTCATCACTAAGCTATCTCAAAGAAGCTGTACCCCTTTTTAGCATATGTTTCAATGAGAAAAACTTGAGAAAAGTAATCAAGAACCAAGAATGCAAATCTCCTTTGTTCTGCTCAGTTTTGATTGTCTTTGACCGTTTCAAAATATTTCCACTACTCCCTTTGTTTATGGCCCATTGAGCAAAATATTTCCACGACTCCCTTTGTTTATGGCCCATTGAGCGAAATATTTCCACCACTCCCTTTGTTTATGGCCCATTGAGAAGAGAAAATCTTTATGCCTCGACAACTATGCATGAACATTACGGGCCAAGGAGTGAGAAGACTCACAGGGAGGATATTGTAGCTAGAGAAATGTAGGACGGGGCAGCTGATTTTGCAGCACAAATAGCAAGGACTCCATTGGATCTTTCCTTCTCTTCTGTGTAAAACTTTCAGTAAACTCTAACCCCTGAAAAGACAGCATTATTGGACTAAATATAAATTTGAACCATAAGGTATGAACATAAAATACCAAGATATAAACTTGAGGTATAAAGATATGAAAATGAGACACGGAGCTATAGACACTAAGCATAAAGGCATTTTTTTTGGCCCACATATTTAAAAAAAAAAAAACTATCTTAGCCCTTCCAAAACGAGTTGTTTTTTCCAGTAAAGTGAAGGTTGTTACCTTCAGCTATGGTGTTTACTCCGGGAAGGACTTTTCAAGGCCCTGCTTCCAACATCTCAAAAAATGAAGCATGGCGATGAAAATCTTGCTGAGAAGAGGTTATTAGAAAACCAAATTGCAAAAAGAAAGCATAGGAAGTTTGAATGGAATTATTATCACCTGAACCTGAAGCAACACACTTATTGAAAAGGATTACTGCTCCTGATGCCATTCTGGAACCAAACGAAGGGGAATAACAAAAATAGACACATAAAAAGTCAAACAAGAAACCTAAATTGCACCAGAAAGAAATGTGTACCAACTACATAAAAGTAAACAGACATCAACTCTACCGATTATAGTCGCCTACAGCACACCTCCCTTCAATTGTTTTCAGCCATCTACAAAAAGTACCAAATCACCATAATTGGCCTTTAACTGAATCTAATTTTAAGTACCCCAGAAATGACAAGGATACAACATAGAAGGTGAATGTCATTCATAGTAAGGTACAGAAATTATAAGCAAGAAAACAGCCTGTACCTTTCAGTTATGTGAAGAAAGGCTCCTGAACATGAAGTTCAAAGTTTACAGTCTTTAATATCTGATAGGATTCAACAATTATTTATGATCATAAAACTTGAAACAATCAGTTAAGAATTGTGAAGATACCAATAGAAAGCAAAAACTAGCACCACAAAAAACATATATTTACCAATTCAGTTCCTTCATTCAGAACCAAATCATTCCATTCTCTTCTCTGTTTGGACTCACTGTCTTCATCCGCCAAGTCCTTTTTCTTAGATGCCTTTCCACAGGTTACAGAATCATACAATGCCATCGCTAGGCACTTGTATAGAGGCTGTGGAGGAACTTGTCTCAAGCAATCTGCAACAGTTTAACTCAATGACTGAAAAAAGAAAAATTAGCACATAAAGCAATATCAAATTGTCTTTTAATTAACATTAATTAAGAAAACAACAATCAAAGCACAATAAAGTCACGAACCTTCTCTCCCTCTCTATTTCCTTTTCATGTTTTTTCTTTCTATAAATTCTCAGCAACCAATCAATGGCCAAAGGAATAAATCCCAATGCAAGTATATACAACTTAAAAACCCTACATTAAACCAATTAAAATTATAACTTCAAAAGGAGAAATCTGTTTTCCTTTCTCAATCCTTTTCTTATCATTGAATTTCTCAGCAACCATCAATAATATCATCAAAAACCAAAGTCAACAAACTAGCCCAAATGAGTCAAAGCATGCCACTCTCCCAGAAACCAAACACAAAAAGAAAAAGAACCAGAAACAACCAATCAAAAAAGTTCATTTCTAATGCATAAAGTTCAAAACTTTCTTACCAGAAGTAGTATGTGAAATGGGGTGGTGATCATTTTGATCTTCTTTGAGCAGGTAAGAAGAGGACTCCCTTGAGGGGCCTAAATTGAACCCCAGGAGTGAACTTTACTAACTCTTCTATACAATCTTTGAGCTCTACTGGGCTTGTTACTTTACCTGTTTCAGTCCTCTCCATGGTTAACAGGCAGTGCTTGCATTTCCAAGTTGTCTTTCGACGACAAATCGGCGATTATCCGAGCAATGGCAGACGACAGTTTGTTTATTACCAAATGGATTACGCGTGGTTTTTAAGTTGGAGCGACAAGTCGTCCACGAGCTTTACTTCCAATAAAATGATGGAATGAAATTCAATTATTTATGGCATGGGAAAATGTTTATTTAATTGTGTAAGTAAATGATTTATGTTGCTTGAGTACATTTTAGTGGCAATATTATTTTTTTAAAAAAAATTATTTGATTTAACTGATTGAATTTTCAGGTCAAATAAATCATTAAAAAACTAATCAAGTTAATTAAATTTACTAAAATTCATGTTTTTACTCGTATAAATTAAAACATGAGATAAGTTAAGCTTATGGTTATGAATTTTGAGAATCAACTCATCATATTAAGTATAATTTTTTAAATTATCCTATTATTATTTTTATATCTTATTTATATTTATAAAATCTCTTACCTTTAAAAAAACATAAGTAAATTTAAGGTGAATGAATAGTAAAAATAACATAACAAGTAAAAGATATGGAGGGGAAATCTGAATTAAATTGGAATTTAATATTATTGCCTTGACAAATTTTGTTACATTCTATAGTGGGGTTGGTCCCCAAGGTTTGGTCTGATATTCAATCAAATGAATGAAAAAATCTGTATGACTTTCCTCCTGAAAATTTTGTGACCATCTTCCTACCGAGACAAAATCAATCTCTGCAGCCCTCTTGATTTCTGACCTCCACTTCTTTATGGTATGTGTCTAATCTACCTGTACAGTATCGTATATCATGATTTTTGATCCTGTGTTCTTGGAAGCTGGCTTGCACCATTGATCTTCCAGAATTTAATTTAGTATCCTAGGTATAATGTTACTACAGCCTAGACTGGACTAGTATGGTTTGAGCTATCTTTGGTTCCAGTTTCCGGTTCCTTTGCGACAGACGAATGTGGCTTAACAGAACCATCTAAAGAATGGTGTTCTTGCTCATGCTGAGCCAGCTTTGCCCAAATCAGAACCAAAAACACCATGACTAAAGAGAGAAACACCAGCGATGTCCACACCATTCGAATGTGTCTCTTCAATGGTTTGCAATGGTACAAAAGGATTTCAGAAAATGCGTCCTTCACTGTTTGACATTCTACAAGATTTTCCATCTCAGGATACACATTTAGCAGGCTCTGAATGGATGTTGTGTATGCCTCAACTGTTGTATAATCATTAGGCGATATGAATTGTCCGCTGGCACATGTTCCGTTGTCGAAACTGGAACAAGTAAATACCTTCAACACCTGTGGAATAGCAATTCAGTTGGCGAACATGAACAGCAAGATCTTAGGCTACAAAATTTCTTTGATCTTCCCTTTGACATACCTGTGGGATATCGCCGATTCGGATTGCGTTAGAAGGGCACTTATCGGGCTGGAATTGGTATTCAGGTGGTGCTGAGAAGGGATTGCACACTTTATAAGGCAATCCTTGTATGGTCGATAAGTTTGCATTCACCTGTGATGTTTCAGCAGAAGAAGGTATTAGTGTAAATCACATGATAAAATGACTGAGGTTCGATCGGATAGAAACAAAATGCAAATGAAATGTAGCATCCTGCTAATCTACCTGATTGACAAGGCTGTAGATCCCTTGACTGACATCAAATAAGACTGGTTTTGCAGAGAGCAATTGATCGCAGGGAAGGATTGAACTCAAGCTGTTATTGTAAGGGTTCTGTTGAAAGCTTTCGAGAGCTGTGCATGAATCTCTTGAAAAGCTGCAGAACATGTGGATTTTCCCTCAATAAGTACTCAGAAACCTCAGCTCCTCAATCAATTTCTTATGAGCTTTTGTTTAAAAAAAGAGAAATTGAGGTAATGGAAAAAACTTAAAGACTTACTTTTGTAAGAAGAAATACAGCCCAAAAAATATCCAGCATAGAACAGTCAGGATCCAACACACTGCAATTAGTCTGCAAGAGAAACAAATCATAAGAATTTGTATAAGCCAAAGTACTTGACAGTCAATTCTCTCTTTTAGGAAGTGTGCTAGTTCGGCTTCAGCCATGTAAGGATCCTTTATTTCACTTACATGTTAAGTGGTCGCCGTAACCTCAGAGTTCCACAGACTGCAACAGAATGAATTCAAACTTTAAATGAGAAATATATTCAACATGATCATAATAATGAATGAATGTTCAGATGCTGAATCATAATAAATTTCCGGATTTTGGAGTGTTTTTTCTTTTCCATTCTGATTTCACGAGGCTCAAAAGTTGTAACAATCAACTAAATTGAAAAGGCAGTAGGACTAATGAGTTGGACACATAGGGAGAAATACCTGAAAGAGCAATTAGCGCAGCCAGGTTCAAGGAAATTGTCACTGTGGTTACTATATACCTGTAGCAAGTATCATATACTATCTTTTAGAGAAGCTCAAATGGACATGGTTACACATGATTTGCAATCGGAGAGACAAACTTACACAATCTTGAGACCCTTATCGATCAACCGCCTATTCTTCCTAGCTTGTCTTTGTATATCAGCAGCCTCAACATCAAGTTGCTCTGATGTGGAGGTAAGGAAGCTAGACGCCTGAACCGCAGCACTTTGATTAGATGCTCCTAGACTCTCTTTCATGTCCTTCATTGCTCCTGTTGTGTTGTACATGGTTTTCGTTGCATTGTTTGCCGTGTCAATGATGATGTCTACAACAGTTTTTGCTCGCGAATGGAACTTCGCATTCCCTCCAAGAACTAGCCCAGATGCAGTTCTGCAGATAGTTTTCTATTTGTTAGTCTTGCATCAGTTAATATTATTTGGATTTTGCAATGCAAAAGTGGCGTGACTTACATTGCTAAGATGGTGAAAAATATAGCCAGGAGAAGAGGCCAGAGGTAACATTGCTTATGGCAAGGTAATCTTTTCTTCAGCTTTTCATTCCTTCTATTTTTACAACAAAAGACAGTTGCTAGCAGAAAGCCTCCATATGCTATGCCACCAAGAAGCCAGATTACCCCAATGACATATCCATGAACTCCTGTGAACATGGTTGACTGCAAAAAATACAACATGAGATTACATTAATAAATGCTAAAATTATGATGGCATCACTGATTTCCTACATGAGCATCATGATTTCACATAATTATGAATTTAAAGAGAGATTAAGAGGGAATTACACTCCAATAATGTTTGTTTTTTATATCATATCCTCCTCTATATTTCTTGAGATCCTTTAGTGGATCCACCCTCACAGTATCATCTGGCTGCATCACAGTCTGTGATACATTGTTTACAGCAAGCACATTTGTACCTGATAAAACCAGAACAACACCAAGAAATCATTAGCTTAAGGGCCAAGTACTTTTCTCCATCTAAGGAAATGGGCCAGTTTGGATTTCCGGATTGAGGAGCAATTAACTTCAATCTTCGAAAACCTACCAGTCTCAGAAGAATTTGATGAGAAGGTTTGTCCTGCAATGAGATTTGAGCCTAAAATGACCAAGAAAATCAAGGAAACAACCAAGAGGGTGGCATGTGTGGAGCCCATCTCTAACCTGTCAACCAAGCAGTAGAAAAGTAAACAAATATTGCTCATAAAATTGGATTGACCAGAATTGATGCAGCCATGATTTTCCAACTAACCCAATGCTAATCCAATGGTACTTTTTGAACCACACCAGGAAATGGACTGACCTAACCCATCAAACTAATTTGACAGAAAAACTAAAACCCATCAAACAAGTTCTTAATACTTCAATCAGAACCTGACTACCAAGAGAGAAGAAGAAGATGGGTGGCTTAACTTTAATTTGCATGGATCATTTTAGCATTACTTGTTAAGCTTTAAGGAAGCTGGAGATTAAACTAATAATCTCCCTTGAGGAAAAAGAAATAATTAAACAAAAAAAAGTGCAATTTACTTTAAGTGTGAATGGAGAAAGATGTTTTCTGCTTCATAAATAGTTGCACAACTTTTGCAAAAGCTACTTGTTTTATGGAGCACAAACTCCTTTGCAAGTAAAGAACATTTTGTAACCTACCAAATCTGAACATGGGACCTCTTCGAAGTTACAAGATCACCAATTTGCTTTCTCAAGAATCTCAAAAAGCTTAATCAAAGATTATGTTTCCATGCATTTTTTCTAAATTTAATGTATGAAAGGTACTATCTCAACTCAGAAAAGACAAATATAAAAAGATTTTCTCCAATATTATCTCGAAACAGAGAAGACATCATCTCGAAACAGAAGAGAAGGATACAAAAAAAGGTGCAGAAGGGATAGTCTCTCCTTCCTTTTTAATGACTGGGGCAAGCAGATGCCACCAGAATTTTGGGACCAAGAAAAGATACACTGCAAACTAGATCATAGCAATTCAGTTAACTTACCAAAACAAGAAGACAGCCCTCCTTCAACAGCTAGATATCTTCAATCTGTACTTCAATATCTCAACAAAAATCTTGCAAAAGTTTTCAAATATTCTCCAAAATCCTCCAGCAGAAACTTCTCATAAATGATCAAAAGCTTCAAGTATGCAATATATATCCAGCTTCAACCCCAGCTGCTTACAACGACTTGAATCAAGGAAAGACAGGAGCTAACTTATCCCATTCAAATCTTCCAGGAGCTGCCTTCTTATATTGATTAATTATTAGAAGAAAAAATCTCTATCTAGAAGCTGAGACTCTTCCTATGCAACATGTCTTTTTACAGTCCACGAAATCCAAAAAAAAGGAAGAAGAAAACAGTATCCGTAAGGAACCTCACCTGAAAACACACCTCTAGAATTTCAAATTCCTTAACCAAGTTCTCCTCGTAACTTTCAAAGCAGCAAAAATCTCTTAACAACAATATCAACCCACATGTCAAACACTTAAATAAGCTACCAAGTCCTCGTCAAATACTCCCATGTTTGAGTGGAGGAAGTTTGGTTATTTTTCAACTTAATCCACTCATTAAATTACACCAACTCCTTCCAAGCCTTTTTCTTTGTCTACCTTATTCGGTCCTGTACACACCCAAACGGTGCTATTTGTAGATGGGACTGCATGACAATGGAGGTGGCTACATAATGAGAATGTGGTAAAGGATTCTTATGGTCCTTGTATGTTATGTGCTAGTCAAATTGAGTCCTTTTTCTTTCAAATCACAACAAATCAACCCTTTTACTTGCAAATAATGATGATGTGATCCCTTTTTTCAAACTCATACACTGACTAAAGATTATACGTGATTGAAAAATGTTGCAGGATAATTGGATTGGAGTTGTCAAATACTCTTTAATTTGAAGCAGAAGGGCTTATTTGATAAATATAAAGTAGAGGGATTAATTTGATCAAATGTGAAAAGTGAAGGAAACATGTCTCTCTCTCAGGAAGTCAAAAAAAGACCAAACTCTTGCATTGTGGTCAAGTTAAGAACCCATTTTGGCTCTTTGGTCATGACCAAAGTCACCATTTGATTTGTACCTTGTTTATTTTATGTAAGGTGTGGATGAATCTAACTAAAACTATATTAAAAGACAAGCAGCATCCATGTTGTCTTTGCTCAATAAATGAGAAAGGAACCCTATTTCTTTTTTTTTTCTTTTTTTTACTTTATTTGTCGACGAAGGAGAGGTCAAAAAGATACAACGAACAAAATAAAGGTTTATATATATATATATATATATGTATGTATGGTAAAAGGAAAAAAATACTATAATTATATTGTTTGCTCGGCTTGAATTGACCACAAAGAATTCAAGAAGTAACGGGCAAAATCTAGAGCCACTCTTCTCATATGGGTTTGGACCACCCATAGTTTGTAAAATTTAATTAGGGTAAGGTTGAAGTTACGGGTTTAAAGAAAAAAATTTAAAAAAATTAAAATAATATTGTTTTGATAAAAAAAAATAAAAAAAAGAGTTAAGGAGTTAAGAACTAAGTTTTGACCAAATTAATTAGATTAGTGGATCAATTTAGATTTTTGATTAGATTAGTTGGGTTTTTTTTTATTTCTTCTTTAACTCGAACTAATTTTAATCCCGAGTTGATCAAATTTTAGATCAATTAGATCTTGAATTAATACAACAAGCCGGTCCGGATTTTTTCAACCATGGAACCACCCTAGTATACTCAACTTCATATGTTATTAAAGTGCCTAATAAATACAAAAGTTGTAGTATAAGATGGTCCTAGTTTGTTACTTTACGTTAATGATGACATACTCAATTTCTTAATGGAAACTGTTAGCTATTTTTGTATTGATTGCATCTATGCTAAGGAATGTTAGTAAAAGAGGAGACGTAGTCTCTCTTTATTGTTATGTTAATATTAATAGTATTATTGGATTAGTTTTTATATTTTAAGATTAGATCTTTTATTAAATAAATTTTAGATAAATCATTCAGAATCATAATCATATATTTATGAGAATTTTTTTATATATATCCTGGTAATGATTTCAAAATAAAATAATAACATAAAAGCTAATTTTTTTTCAATCTTATTAAACTTTATCTGACCATACAAGTTGATATAGAACTTCGTCCAGGTTGGTTTAAAAAAAATAGAGTAAAAGCTAACTCGAGTAATCTAACGAGTCCATTCATATCCTGATTAACTCGGTTAAAATTCAATTTAATTTAAAAAAAAAATCAAAAAAATATCTTTATAACTTTTTAGAAAAAATCAAAGAAAGAAAGAAACTAAGTTTTGATGTTATTCGAGTTATAAAATGGGTAAGGTTTAACAACTTTATGCATATCAACATTTTAATAAATTAAGAGTAAAAGGGACAAAAGATTGAGCTAAGAATACTTTTGAAAAACAATAGCAGACACCAATGGAGGATATGCATGTACACGATTTGAAAAGGTAGAGTTGGTAAGGGGACTCTTACTTCTTAAGTAACTTCAAGTGTCTTCTCTTTTTATATATGAAGAGGGACAAAAAGAAAAGGAACCTAGAGGTGCTGTAGATTTATTCTTTCTAGTGTTTTTTCTTTTTTACTTAAAAAACTTAAAACACAATCTAATAGCATTGAAGTTTTTTTTTTTTTTTTTTTGCATAATTTATTGTTATTACCAAATAGAATGAATAAGTAAATTTTTGTTTTAATTATACAATAAAATAACTCAAATTTCTTTAAAAGCAAAACAAATTTAAATCTGGTGTCAATGGATATTTTTACATTTTCACAATGATTTTTTTTGCTATTATAATTTCAGATGAGGAGAACTTTGGTATTTGCAAAAATATAAAAAAAAAATAAACAATTAAAATACACATTGAAACTAAAAAAATACCCTTAAAATAAAAAAAAAATAAGCAAAAAGTCAAGGGGCGTTTTCAACTTTTCACAATAGTTTTTTTATAATTACAAAATCAGCTCAAGAGTAATTTTATATTTGGCTAAACAAAAAAGATGGGTATGCGTTGGAGGTATCAACGCCCTTCGAGCGGCGCTTGTGACGCCTCTCAACATTCAAAAATACCTTTCTGTCATGTTATTGAAAGTGTCACCATGTCCTCTTTCTATTAGTGTGGTATGTGTCTCTGTTGGTGGTCTGATTTGAAGTCAATGAGCATTTCTTTTTCTTTTTCTTTTTCTTTCTTCTCTCTCCTCAAAAAATTACAGCTCAGCCCTCTTGGTTGTTAGCAATTCAATTTTTGTTTTTATTCTTTTGATTTCTAATTTTTTTTAATCTTGAATCTTTTGTAGAAGTTTTATTTGTTTTCAATTTTATCCTTCCATCCCAATTTACCAAATATTATATTCCTCCAATGTGGTCTTTATTCTTTAGATTTCTATTTTCTATCATTGGCTCTTTTGTAAAAAATTTGGTAGTTTTTAATTTCATCTTTTAATTTAAATTGATGGTATTATATATTTTTTTTAATTTGATCAT
>Ga0307517_10010371_pt1 | contig 13053 bp, 6 predicted proteins | sample 23_EM_MG_FD_194515 | JGI IMG/M metagenome (GOLD analysis project Ga0307517, IMG submission 194515) | Populus trichocarpa ectomycorrhiza microbial communities from riparian zone in the Pacific Northwest, United States - 23_EM | ecosystem: Host-associated > Plants > Roots > Unclassified | place...
AATAAACAAAGAGATGTAATTAAATCAAAGCAACAAAATATGGAGCACTGCGATTTATCTTAGAGGGATCACAAACCTGCAAGTCATGACAGCACAGCCTCCATCAAGCTCAACACAGCGACCACAACAAGGACAAGCTGGCCACTTCTTATTTTTTGCAGGCTGCCTCAAGAGAACATCATTCATATCTCTTGTTCCTTCAATCTCATCGCACCGATAACCAGCATACCATTCATATCTCTTTGCTACAATTTGGACACTTTGATTTCTTCACAGTTCCACCACTTTCATTCACAATCAATTCTGAACAAACCCTACAAGGGCAATAGGTTCTACCCCACTTTAAAACGTAAGTCTCGCACAAGAGATCAGACCATTTCACAAACAAAGCTGGAGAGATGATGATAGGCTTGCAGGAGACAGGGTCCAAAAGGTGTCCACATTCCAATCCAGGGCATTTTATATTTGCTGTACTGTTGTCCAGGACTTTTGACTTCTATGTATTTGGCAATGCATTTTGGGCAAAAAAGAGTGTGTACAATAATTTTTGTTGACAAAATATTCCTTTGGCAATCCAGGTTCTGTGCAAATCTCAAAAGTAAAAGCGTGTAAAATAATTTCAACCAACAATGATATATAATTGGGGACATACATGGCAAACACAAATTAGAATGATTGGATATTTGTATGTAACCGATCAACAAAATGGAACTTTCACTGTAGAAATAAGTGAAAAGGGCACCTGGAATGTCATTGTTGTTCATCTCCTGACGCCATTGAACTAACCAGTACTTGCTTACCTGAGGAAAATCGGTGATGGATTCAATTTATGCTTGAATATGCTTTTTGGCTGATATCAGTTTTGATCATATCTTCAGAGGGCCAAACATTTCTGCTGATGCTAATCTTGTTACGGGGATTCAACTCTGTTGCTTGGGGTGCTAGTTTTTTTTTTTTTTTTCATATCTGCTGCGTTTGTGAGGTTATGACAAATTTTTGGTTTTGGTCTGCTACTGTCAGTTACCGCATTATCATTCCTGTCTTCCAAGGGTATCTGGCTTCATTGCTTTCTGGGTCAACTTTGCTTCCTCTAGCTCTTGTTTTCATTCTTTCGCCTGTTATCTCTTATTGGTGCCTTCGCTAACGATCTTGTTTTACTGCACTTTGGCCTTTCTGCTGCACTTTGGCTATGCCTTTTCAACACTAATTATCAACAAGTCTTCCTAGCAGTGGTAAGCAGCAACACAACCATTGAACAAACTATTCCTTTATTATTATATTTTGTTCGAGAAGAACATCATTTACAACCTTTTTCTTACAACCTATTTTCTTAAACGTCATTTACAACCTTTTTTTTTTTGGGCATGGCCTGTGCAACTGTGAGTCTACCTTTTCTTAATGGGAGGGAATGTATTTCAAAAAAAAAACAAAATAGCAGAAAGCTAATAACATCGAAAAATGAAAAGATTGCAAAGAACATATCCACAGCGCTTGTGCTTACAAAGGCCAGAATGGAATGGTCCTCCACATTGATGGCAAAACCGAAACCCGCATCTGCATTAATAATCAAAATAAATCAGAAATATACAATCTACCTCGAGTATAGCTCCATTCTATCTTTGAATTCATTTTGAATGGAGAAAACCTTCAACCCCACATTTTGAATTGAACTATATTTGAGAGCTGAGAGAGAGACTGAATAGAACTTTGACATTCAAGCATAAAAGTTCTCAGATAAGTTAGCCAATATACTCCATGACTCCAGTTTAACCAAATTAACAGATCGAATCATTACTTTTTCTAATTTTGAAAAATATAATTGTTTTCAGCCATTATAACATCTTTTAATGAGCATTAAATGATAGTACAATGTTGCTCTATATTATTTTCTCATATATTATGATATTGGAAACTGTGTTGCATAATCCAAACAATAACAATCTATTGTCAAAATAAAATGTTACTGAAAGAAAGAAAAAATTTCCAGAGAGAGAGAGCACACCTGCATTTTATATCTCTGCAACCACTAACTCGCTCAACAGAGTGACTACAATTATAACATCTCGTCCACTTTTTCTCTTCAATCAACTCACCAGCCAGAATGTCATTCCTATCTCTTAGATGTCTGCTCTCACTGCACCGATATCCTGTATGCCAAGGAATCTTGCATAGGAAACAGAAATTTTTCTTGCAGTTAGGACAATTTATTTTTTTCAGCTTATCCTTACACTCATTCAAAACCAACACTGAGCAATCTCGGTACGGGCAATAGCAACTTTCAGACCCTAAAACCATTGAATCACATAGACGATCACACCATTTCTCAAATATTGGTTTTGAGATGATAGGCCTGCATGAGAGAGGGTCTAACAGTTGCTTGCAGTTCAGTCCAGGGCATTCAATGCAGCCAGAGGTTTCCTCAACTGTTATTTCAATATATTTGGTTATGCAATCCAAGCAGAATGGATGTTTACACACGATACCATTCTTGAAATTTCTGGTTGATAGCATAGGATCGGAGCAAATTTCACAAGTAAAGTTTGAATCTTCTTCTTGTTGCAACTGTTCTGTTCCTTCTACTTCTGTTCCTTGGGGTTTTTGCATTGTGTTTCCCATTATATTTTCTGCCTTTTGATTTGCTTGGGAACTTCAGAGGAGTATCCTGGGGTTTATCTTCGAATCAGAAGTCCTACTCCAAGGAAAAACAAAACTCTTTCATCTTCAATGCTCCGATGAAGTTAATAACACTGAGAATAATCAAATAACAGGTTTACTTTAAGCAAAACAAAAAACTAAAGAAATAAACTATGTACTTAGTTTTATTCCTTGGTTATCACAAGGCAGCTGAAGTAGCGTAAAGGCAATGCCATGTCAACTACCACTAATGAAAAGAAGGTTATCTTTACCCTGAAAGGAATGTTGCAATTGATAATGATATAATCAAGTATTTCAGCACGCTGGATTGGATAACCATATCAAAGAAAGCAAAACCAGGTAAATGAACCGAAAGAAACAGGTGACTACTGATCACAAAATCAATCACAAAAGTATGCGCTAAGTTGTCAGGAGATTCAAGTGCAATACCTCAATATTTTTTCCAATCCAACAGTCTGATTGTCTTAAAGCAGTTAATCCCCCGGTCCTTCATCAAACAACGGTTGTTAGTCCATGATTGGAGTTTTCCAATAGCTGTGTCTACGTTCTGCGCGCTAGCAAATATGGGCTGTATTGAATCCAAAATTACAGTCCGACTGCAAATCCTGTGACAATAAGATTTGATCAAAGAAAGGTTTAAATCATGTAAGAGTATAATTTTACTGTGCAACAATTTGATTGCTAATTTAAAACAATGGAACGGGTGCGGCTTACTAAATGGTAAAGGGATTCCATTGTTTTAAATTCAAGATACCCAGGATTCCAAGTTCTTTCACATTGAAGCATTTTCTCAATTCAGAACAATTTTCAACTTACAGTATAATGAATTCGATCTATATCAACCAGTGAGTGATAAAGAACGGAAATGTTTCAGAATTTTAAGCAATTAAATAGAATAAAGGAAACGAAAGGCAATTTTCTTTCACTTTATAATAATTCCAAGCACTGCTTAAACAGTAGATCTCTTTCCTGAAATTCACACAAGAAATTCCTTTCACTTTCCAACTAAAAACAGAAAACAAAGTGTAACAAACCAAAGACTTAAATTGAACAAAAGTTTGTCTTTTAGACTCATAGGTCACTGAAATGTTTCGCTTTCCATCATTTTCCAAGCAAGCAAACAGAAAACCAAAGAATCACAGAAAGAATTCAGATTTTCGTCTAAATTTGACCGGAAAAAAGTACCTAATTCAGCAATTCTTGAAGTAAATTACCTAAACATAAAAAGAAAAGAGGACCCAATTCAGCAAACACAATATTAACAAAACATGCACAGTAACAGAAGCTGAAATCCACTTACATGGAATTACTTGAATTCCAAAACTCATATCAAAATTAAGCTTATTTGGCTCTGTTTTATCTTTTTAAGAAACAAAATTCCAAGAAACAGAGCTCTCCTTACATTTAAAACAGAGAGAGCAAGTAACTTACAGAGAAAAACCTGATCTGTTTTTATACGAGAGTGAGTGAGAGAGGAAGGGAGAGGGCCGCAGGAGCGGAATTCTAAGATGGGGTGAGTGATGCTTCTTTATTAAGATTTGTTAACTACAAAAGAAATGTCCCTCATTTCTATATTTGTTAACTGGACGAGAACAAGTAATTTTTCCATCCTTAAAGTTAATGACAAAAGTCTTGCGTATTTTGAGGTGAGTGGACCCGTAAAAAAGCTTGGCCCGCTGGTAATAAAGCGATAAGATGGATATGAAATGATGAAAATGAGTTGTAAAGTAGACGTGATAAAGACGACGAAGGAGCTTTGATATTTTCTCTAGTTAATTAATACTTAACTATTTGACCTTTGTTCAGTTGCGTGAGGGGTAATTTTTTAATTAAATAATTTAAGATGTTTACGTATACAATTAATTAAATAAAATAAAAATTATATATATTAATAAATAAATAAAAAAAAATATTAATGATAATAAAAAAACAAAACTGAAAAAAATCATGAAATATATATAAATTAAAATATTTAACATTGTAACAATTATTTACTCAATTATATTTATTGATTTTGTTTATGAAAATAATTTTTTTATTTAATGAAATTATAATAAAACCAGATATACATATAAAATTAATTAAATAAAATAAAGGAGAAAAAAGTATTATATAAGGTTGCACATATTAGAAAAGTTATCTAAAAATAAATATTTTTTATTTTTAAAAATAAAATTTATTTATATAGAACATAAAAATAAAATTTATAGATGAATTACAATAATCTTTTAAAAATTACATACATATAAAATAATTAAAAATAATCTCTATTTAAAAAAGGCTAAATAAATTAAAAAAATAGGGTATAAATCTAAACATAAATTAAAAAAATATTTTTAAAAATACATATAAAAAATATATTAATTAAAAAAAAAAAAGGTCGGACAATGCTAGGTCTGGCAAGCCAAGACAACATGTCTGGCCCATTTGGAAAAGACTCATGTGTGTTGGTCTTTTTTTTTTAATTGCTAATGGGAGCGTCGTCCGCCTCATTTAAAAAAAAAATCAGATGATGCATCGTTTGCATTTACTCATATTTTAACCACTATAGTAGTTGGAAAATCAGGGTTGATGATTTTTTTATATAAAAACTTATTTTTGACCCAAAAACATATTAAAAACATCTAAAGCACTTTCATAAACTCATTAATGACCTTAAAAACCTAAAAACCGCACAAAACACTAAAACCAAAAATATTCCCAAGCTTAGATATAGTTTTTTTTAAAATTTAAAGATAAAAAAATTATCTAAGTTGAACTCCCCTGCATAAGTTTGAAAACCTATTTACTTTTCTTTTTTTACTTTGATTTATTATCTTTTAATCTTACTTTTTCCTAAAAGATTAATCTAAACTGGCCCACATTTTAGTCCGCAAAAAGAGAGAAATAATAATAATAAAAAAAAGAAACGAAAAAAGGGTGAACACATCCATGATATTTTGTGATGGGATCCACGGTGCAAATCCCCTATTTCTTTAAGTGTTTGTTAATTAACTAGTTTTATCATCTATGTAAAACTTTAAATTAATTTCAAATATAATGAAAAAATATATTATTATTTTGAATGCATTTTAAAATATCATGATTTTTTTAATTTAAAAAAAATATATATTGTTTACACAAAAATGTTATATATGATGAGAGTAGGATTTCAAGTCAATTTCTAACATGAAAAAAATAACTTATGGATATGTTTTTATTTATCATTAAATTTATTAATTGAGAAGTGAATAGTGTATACTTTATAAAATATACTAATAAATATATGAATTAATAAATGCAAAAAAGTTATTAATACTAATTTAATATTAAAGCGAAAAACTTATCTCAATCAAAATAAATAGTTTCACATGCAAATGGTTTACATCGACAATCCTTTTTATTTTAAATTTTTTTCATTTATTTAATCTTAGTGGCTAAATGTTGTTACTAATAAAAAAATAATTTTTGGTTTTTATAAAAATCTTCATACTAATACAACTTATTCATATAAAATATAAGAATGTTTTTGATACAAATCAAACTAATCTCTTCAAAATATATGATAATAAAAAACAAAAATGTAAAAGATCATTATTTAAATAAAAACAATTTAATGGAATAGGGTAAAAGTAAAAAAAGTAAAACAAAGAAAAGACCTAAGTTGACAATGGACATATCTTTATGGTGAAACTTTTTATTTTTACATTTTACATATGAACATTTAATTTCATCTGCACTAATATTATTCAGTTTATAAATTATGAAATTAATAAAACTTTCAACTCCTTGAAGATAATCTTGTCTATATATCCCTTTTAATGAATCTTGATACATTCAAGAACGATCACACCATTACTTAATTATAAAACCTAAATAGAATAATTTTGATTTCATTAATTTCATAAAAAAATCATTTTTTTTCCTAAATTCTACTTAACAGTAAAATTGACAAAATGGGATTGGTACCCATTAAAATTACCAATTATTTATTCAATTATAACACGCCTAAGTTGCAAAATCAAATTCAACTTTAGCAAAATTCAATTTCCCTAAACTCCTAAACAAACCTTCACATACAAATCATATATTAATACAATAAATTTCTCTTAGTAAAAGGCTGTAAACACTTAAATATATATAAGAAAACTAAAAAAATAATTAAATTAACCTAAAACATAAATTGGTAAAAACAAATATGTGAGTTTGCTTACTTTGTATATTTTAGAGTTTATACAAAGTAAGCAAACTCATATATGTTAGAGTTTATGCGAAGATTACTTGAAGTTCATACGTTATTTTCAACTTTGAATATTTGCTTCAAGGTTGAGTTGTTGCAAATCACAAGTCGTCTAGGTGTCCAGCTTCTAACGGTAATCTATACGAACCACCAGTGAAAAATCTTCTAAACCCTTTTACGAGAGAAAGGTTGTTGTATCTTATAGTGCTAGTTCTTTTCTTTTATGATTTAGGTGTTTATGTACTGTACTTTTTACACATTCTTTATATATATATATAGGAAATAAGAGCATATTATTCTATTTATAAAGAAACCTAAAAAACCATATAAACAATAAAATATTAATTTGTCTCTTAAATAATATCATATATATTATTTTAGGATGATTTTATAAATTTATTTAATTAAGTCTCTACATGATTTTTCTAGGTCTAAAATTGTAATCCCCTGTATTAATTATATTTTAGTCCTTAATTTTTAAAATTTAGTTACAATCAAGTCACACTTAATTAATCATCCCATTTTAGTTTCTCACCAATGGTTCTTATATGTGTGACTTATTAGGTTCTCTAATAAGTTGACCCAAATATAAATCATAATTCTAAATAAAATAAGATTAAGTGCATTAAACATTTAATTTTTTATCAATTCAATAAGTGATTGATTTATATTTGAAGATCAAGTATAATATATAGTAATCTATCATGATCTCTCAAATATTAGAAAAGTCATAAGTGATTTGACTTAATCATTCACTGACAAGTTTCTTGGTGTAATTATTATCCCTTCATTAAGAATGTTTTGATTTAGATATTGTAGTATGAAGTATGTTTGCTTTGTCAAATCATGTTATTTGTCAACATTATAGTCATTGATTATTTGAATAATATTTTGAAATTCTTTTCAAAACTGATTCCATCTTGGCTGAGGATTTCAGAATCAATATTATTTGAAAACATATAGAATATTTTTTCTAATTCATCTAGGATCATGAATCCTCTCTTGATTACTTAAATATCTTTATATAATTTATATTACACTCAATATCTACTTGTTTATTACCCTTGATTAAGACAACATGTGGTTAGGATAAAAGTATAACAATCATTATATAAAATAATTTAATAATCTTAAATTTAAAGATCACTTATATAATTATCATAAGAGTCTTTCCATAGACATAGGTGATATCTTCATATGGAATCATCTTGCGAATTAGTTTAGTGTACATGTCATCTAACAAGCACATACATATTAGTTTCAGATATCTCTCAAACCTTAGTTTATGAGAGCAGTTGCTTCTTTTATAAAGAAAAAAAATATAATATACACTAGTCTCAACAACTTTAATTAATGTCTAATCTTAATAGAATGTTGATTAGGAACATTTAAAAACAATATTTTGATACAATATGAATCTCATAGTTATAATAACTTTATAATTTGTTTGCAAATATTTTTATCCCATAAACCTTATTTTTACTCTTAATTTATTAATAAAATATAAATTAGTATTTAAAATAAAAAATATCTTTATTAATAATAAATATATTCCAGATGAAAAATAAAATATATTCACTAGCAATTTTTAACTTTGGATCTTGGATGAGTCTGCGACTGGGGTTACTCCTTGGACGTATTAAGATGTCCTCATTAGTCCATCAACCTGTCAGCAAGAAACATAGCAGAAACTTCCTTCTAGCTTCGTATGACAACCTTCTTCATAATTCCAGTCCTCTCATTTTCCAAACCACAAGTACGATGGCATGTAAGTCCACATGATCTCTTCACCATGAGAATGTGAAGAAGTAAACTTAACTCCTCCTGCTCTATATATGTACTCTTTTTATTTATTATTATTATTATTATTTTTTATCTCAGACCATACATTAATCTAAACAAGTATATATTTAGATTATAGAACTAAGAGCACAACGAGATAAATTATTATTATTATTTTTATATTTTAAAAAGACAACCAAAATAAAAAAGAAAATTTCGATGGTGAAACTCTCTCTTAACAGGTTAGGTTATCTCCAGGCGCCACTCCCAGTTGATTACAATAATCAGTATAATACCTAACCCGAGCTTGAACAGTAGCAGAATTTCCTCCGTCGCATTCAAGAGCACCATTAATGGCTCTAATAGTTTCCCCGAACCCTTGGCTGATTACAGGTTGGACAAAATTCATCCAATACCACAAAGCTGTCTTGAATGAAATTAAAGGGTCATTGGCCACGATCTCAGGTGAGTTTAATCCATCAAAACCGATGCTTTCTCCGGCTGGTCCATAATTATAATTCCATGAGAGCTGGATTGGTCCTCGGCCATAGTAACCTTTATCAGGATTGCATGGATATTGTGTGTTGTCCTCATCACAGTAGTCCCTTGATGGTCCATTGATCTCTTCTATGGAACAAAAATCTGCAGAAAATATTCTATTTGTTAATTACTAACTAATAGAAATTAACTTGTTTACTACCAGTTGTATCTGACCCTAGAATTGTTACCTTCGCTATGGATTTGCTATACAAAGTTAAATTAACTTTTCTCATAAATTTTAATTTATTATATAGAAGTATATGGTTTAATAAGATTTATCATGTTAAATCAAGTTTCAGTGTATCAACGGTGATTAATTTAAATGATTCAACATTTATTATCTTCGAGCAAAACTTTGAGTTTGAGTTTTGTGAATAAAATACATTATTATTGTAAAAGCGTTACTTTTTATTGGGCTGATCCGACTCAACTGAATTAGTTAGGGTTTAATAAGCTTTCAGATATCATAATTAAAAAAAAAAAACCAAATCCTAGTGTAAAAAGGAAAAATTGAATCTTTGAAATATATGAGTTTTAGGATATCGTTAATCACTACTCGTAGCTCCGTTACTAGTTCACCAAAATCTCACTTCCCCAATATATTTTATACGTACATCCTTGAACATCATTATTTAAATAGTTATTTATTTTAATATTTTTTTAGTTTTTAAAATGTTAATACAGAAAAGAAAAGATAGAAACATATTTGATAGAAAAATCCAGAAAAAAAGGGACATAAAATAAATAAAAATAGAAAATAATAAGAAATAAAATAAAAATAATTACAAAGGAAAACTTTAATTATAAAGGTGTCAGTTAGTTCGGTTAAACTACGAGGTATAAATTATAATTATATCTAAAAATATCGATAAAACTTCAGACGACAGATAAGGAGAGAAATCTTACGTCCAGTCTCATGAGTGACATGGGCAAAGAAAGCTGCGATCTCCCGCCTGGAATCATCAACTGAACCAATCCTACCAAATCGAGAATATGAACCGAGAGCCTCAAGAAATACATCTCGTGAATAGAAGCTCTTCCCAACACAACTTGAATTAGCTTGATCAAGGATCCCACCAAAAAATTCTGGGGTCACAATATCAGGCACTGAGACATCATTGGTAGGAGCTGGTGCAAAACATGGACCCTCTTGACACCCAGTGCCGCAATATTCATTGCCGGTGCCACAGAAACCCCACCGGCTGCAGCATTCGTTTGCGGCACACCCACAATTTTGAGCTACGATATAGCTTGGCAGAGCTCCGGCAATAAGAATACCTAGTAAAACAATGACTAACTGGCATTTTCTTGTAGAGGGTGCCATTATTTCTATATAAAGAAAATTGTGATATATATATATGTAAGGATCGATGAGAACTTGATATTTATAGTGCTACAATTAAGAGATTTCAATTGTTTGATGCTTGAAAAGTCAATTTGAACAAGCAGTGCTTTGTCTAGATCTTAGTATAAATTGAAAAGTAGTGCCGGTGGTGGTTTAGCTTTGGTAGGCATTGAAAAGTCTACTTCTTAATATAAATTGATACCTCCCTGCATGGAAGAAATCTTAGAAGCAATTGACTTTTTTATCTGATAACAAAATCATGCCTTAGGGAATTCTTAGGTATTGTTTAATTCATTGAACATCCGAAAATCTCCTTAATTCTTCAATTTTGAAATTTAACTTTGACCTTTCGAATTGTCGTACACAAGTGACATGCTTTTTTGGACTAATGTTGAAGAAAAATGGGCTTGCACGAGACGTGTTCTTTGTTGGTAAAAATGGTTCAAAAATCCACTACCACCTTCAAGCTGGTTATATATGGACAAGCATTGCAACTCTCATGTATTTTCTTTTCTCTTCTCTCTATTTTTTTTTTTATATATAATGCAACTCTCATTACTATTTATCACGATCTAGAAGTGTATACAAGAATTTCCTCGTCATTATTAGGTGAAATTTTTTAATCATTTGTGGTATGTGATAATGTTACTAAGAATGTGCTTAAGTTTTGTTTATATCTTCGTTTATATATATTTTAAAAATAAATTTAATTTAAAAAGTATTACATTAATATTTTTCAATAATTATAATATATTGATATAAAAAATATAAAAAAATATTTTAATAAAATTTTTAAATAAAAAAATACTTTTAAAATATATCTTATATCACAATATCAAACACACAAAATATCAATCAGTATCCATTGACATTTTATCAATAATTTATTCATTAGTTAATAATGATTATCTCATGGACATGGTAATTACCGGATTTGACTAAATGTAAAATCTCATGAAGTCAATCAATTAAATTAAATGCGTGAAATCTCTTGTGAGACTATTCTACCTTCAAAATTGACTGGAGTGTTTTGTTGACGCTACCTTATTACAATTAAAACTTCCCTTTAAATAACTTGACTTTTCAATATAAATTGTAATTGTTTATTACAATTAAAACGATTAATTAGTTAATAAAAGAAAACTTTAATTTTAGAAAATTTAATTAAAGAATTCAAGTAGAAAGTATGTATACATTTTCAACTCGAAGATACCACTATGACAGTGCGTTAGACAATTGCATAATATATGTAGTTCGGGTGTTGTTAATAAAGATTAACAAAAATCATATTAGTCATTTTAAAAAATCAAATAGTGAAAATAACAAAATTGATACTGAATTTTGCATCATGGGTTGTTTTTCTCTTCCGTTGGGTTCAATATTTCGAAATATTAAGTAATATTCTAAAACGTGTGGGTTTTTCACTGTAGCAGCATGTGTTTTTTTTTTTTAGTTTTTTTTTTCGCTTTTGTTTCTTCTGTTTTTTACATATAATGTATCACTATGCACACAGTGCACAGTAAAACACTTGATTTTTTCTTCTTTTTTTTCTGTTTTTGTTTTCCCTTTTTTTGTATCGCCTATGGGTTTTTATTTTGTTTTTTTCTTTGTGTTTTTTTTTCTTTTAATGATTTTTTTGTTTAATTTAGTTTGTTAATATGATTTTTTTTTTATTTAGTTATCATATTTTTATTACATGGATCTCGGGTTTGACGAGTTAACCTGATTTTTTTTTGTTTTTTTTCCTTTTTAATCAATTTTTTTCGTTTGACCCATCGATTTTTTTTTTCTATGTAGTTATCAAACTTTCATGACGCGAATCCCAGGTTTGACAGGTTAACCTGATTTGACGGGTTAACTCAGTTGATTCAGATTTTTTTTTTCCTCATTACGCGCGGGTTTTTCACTGTAGCAGCAGATGTTTTTTTCTTGTTTTTTTTTTCGCTTTTGTTTCTTCTGTTTTTTACATATAATGTATCACTGTGCAAACAGTGCACAGTGAAACACTTGACTTTTTCTTTCTTTTTTTTCGTTTTTGTTTTCCCTTTTTTTTTTGTATCGCCTATGGTTTTTTTTTTTGCTTTTTTCTTTGTGTTTTTTTTTTCTTTTAATGATTTTTTTTGTTTAATTTAGTTTGCTAATGTGAAATTTTTTTTATTTAGTTATCATATTTTTATTACACGGATCTCGGGTTTGGTGAGTTAACCTGAATTTTTTTTTGTTTTTTTCCTTTTTAATCAATTTTTTTCGTTTGACCCATCGATTTTTTATGTAGTTATCAAACTTTCATGACGCGAATCCCAGGTTTGATGGGTTAACCTGATTTGACGGTTTAACTCAGTTGTTTCAAAATTTTTTTCTTTTTCCTCATTGGTAATATGCTTATGTCTTTTGTTTGTTTTTGTTTTTTTTTAATTAATTTTTTTCATTTAGTTTAGGTTGTTAATGTTCACTTTTTTTTCTATTTCTTTTAATGAATTTTTTTTTATTTAATTTAGTTTTTTATTTTGAA
>Ga0307517_10010372_pt1 | contig 13052 bp, 5 predicted proteins | sample 23_EM_MG_FD_194515 | JGI IMG/M metagenome (GOLD analysis project Ga0307517, IMG submission 194515) | Populus trichocarpa ectomycorrhiza microbial communities from riparian zone in the Pacific Northwest, United States - 23_EM | ecosystem: Host-associated > Plants > Roots > Unclassified | place...
TTTATTTTAAACCATGTTTAATGTAAAGCTGCCATAAATGATTGTTGATTTTGAGGGAAATAATTATTAATCTACGACCTCGTGTTTGCTGGCGTGTTAAATTAAGGAAGAAATTAGTCAACGTTTTTTTTTATCTCTGGTTGGAAAGGCCCAAGGCCTGATGACTATAAAGGAAGCCCACGAAGCCCAGTTACAACTGAAATTTGAAACTTATCGAAAGCTTAAACAATTAGAGTGTGTTTGGCAGTGTGGTTGCGGGTACTTTTTAAATAACTTTTCGTACTGAAATGCATGCCAATGATATTTTTTTATTTTTTTAAAATTATTTTTGACATCAGCACATCAAAACGATCCAAAACATACAAACCATATTAAATTTAAAAAAAAAATCAAATTTTTTGAAAACGCAGCCGTAACCGCGTTCCCAAACGTTCCCTTAAACCCTAAGCTAGCCAAACCCGGGCATTCATTAAAAGAGGTGGAAGGCAAATCATAGGCAGAAAATTCAAGTCCTTTGTTCAGTGGTTGGATTTGTTCGCCGTCCGATGAGCAACATGACAGCAACGAGCAACCTCAATCAGCATCCACACTGTTGATCCGAGATTTGTCCTCACCGTGAATGCCTTGAAAAATGGGATGGGATAATCCCCTAATCCTATGTTGATGTAGACACAATTTTTAGTAATTGAAAATTAAGCATGTGTATAAATATTTAGTTTTATTAAAATATATGATTGGGTATAATTTTTATAAATATTTAGACATGTAATGCGGAACGAGACTTGATAATTTGACACTCTGAAAAATTACTTTAATGTTGAATAAATCTTGCAGGGTTTTTAAGCTTGATTCAACAAAACTTTATCTTTTATAAATTTCAAGCTAAAATAAATAAGATTTGATAGCTTTTAAAAAAGCTTCCATAACTGAATAGATTGTTTTGAAAAAAAAAATTGTATCTCAGAAAATTCTCTTTTTTTTCTTTGTCTAAGGTGGGGTTCTCTATTTATAAAGATTTCTAGATACTCTCATATCATTTTTTAATGTCACGTGATATTATTTTATTGATTGATTTTTATTTATAGGGTCTTGTATTTATTACAAGATATCTTAAATATCTCTTCTCATGTATTAACCTTTCAATGGTCAAGAAATACATAAAAGGCCTATTTCTTTTCCAAGTCATTTATTTCAATTTTATTTTATCATTTTATGTAAAAATAAAATAAAAATGACACATGGAGAATTTTGATTGGTAGAAAGGTTTTATTTCTACATATGCCCTCTTGAAACAAGTTTACTTAGACTTTAAAATAAGTGGACATGTCTCAAAAAAAATATTGTTAGGATGGTTCTATTCTTTGAATATATTTTTCAACTAAAATCTGATTTGATCATATTAAATTCTTATAACGAATTAACATAAATGTTTTTATTATGAAAAATAAAATATAATTGTCAAAATTAGAAATTTAGATACCAATTCTCACTGAAATTTTATCAAATCAAATGATAAAATTAAAGTTGAATGCCTAATTCGAAGCAACAATATATTTTAGGGACCAAATAAAATTTACCCTCAGTATCCAACAATTTTGACCGTCCCGTAGACTTCTTTCTTCCATTAAAAATAATTATTGTGGGATCTTATTTTAAATGTGTCATCATCTTGAATTCCATGGCCTTTTCCTTTCATGATATTTTGATTTGCGGTTGATAAGTTATGGCCCTTCAAAGATTTCATGTAGGGTGCTGTTTGGCCCTTTGAATTTTTTTTTTTTTGCTAAAATTGAGTGTGGTTTATACTTTTTGGATCGTTTTGATGTGTTGATGTTAAAAATAATTTTTAAAAAATAAAAAAATATTATTGGTATGTATTTCAGCACGAAAAGCTATTTGAAAAGCAACTGCTCTCAAATTACTATTTGAAATGCTGTCAATTTGCTTTGCAAAAGTTCACACGTCCTAGTCTTTGCTTAACGGCCTTGAACGTGGCAATAAACAGCAAAGGCGAGGATAACTTTTTTTTTTTTTTTTCTTTACCAACTTGGTCTCCTGACTTTAGCTTCAATTGCGAGTCTTTAAAGATAGGAGATTTATAACTTGGGATAAAATATTAAATTATAAAATTAAATTTAAATATATTGTTTGAAATATAAGAAATCTTAACTATTTTACTCTTAATTCGAAACCATGAATAAAGAAAATCAATTCTAAGAACTTGGAGGTCTCCCCTCTTGATTGTTTTTATTGATTTTTTATGAATTGAATTTTATTTGGAATTCAATTCAATACCTAAAAAGTTCCAAGCACGTGAATGTATTTAACCATGTTAATTGAATTTAATTCCAATAATTCCAAACAACTTGTTAGGAGATTTTATAGAAGTAAACTGTCTCTCTTTAGGGGTATTTGAGAGTGTAGTAGTGGTTACTTTTCAAAATATTTTTCACTTAAATGTACATCAAAATAATCTTATTATTATTTTAAAAAAAAAATGTTACACTAGTACATTAAAACAACTAGAAAATATTAAAAAATAATTTTTATGAACAGTGAAGCTCCATGATCTTTTTCTAAGTGTTTTAGTTTTACTAGGTTATTTCACATACTATGTTGCAGGTCGGGTCAAAGATATTTTTGAACACAAATAAAAATATCAAAAAATAAAAAAACTCAAACAAAAAATAAGTTTAACTATTCAGCTAAACACACCTTTTATATAATTATTTAACATTTGATTGATAGCTTGAGACAAAATATATTAAAATAAAGAAAACAAAGAGATATATCTTCTTATGTATAAAACAATATTTTATATTCACATCTTTGTTTTTAATTTTTATTTTATATATATATATATAATGTTTTTGTTGTAAAACACTTGAACAGGGACAAACTCAACAGTATATGTGCAGTCTCACCACTCCCTCGTGGTTGATTCGCGTGCTGTCAATATTTATTTTCGTGATAATCATTATCATCACTGCCAATACAACAATGTCAATGTACGGGATTTGTCTTCATTTAAAGAGCTGCGCTGCGAGTAACTGTACTGGAAAACTGTCGTCTTAAGGTCTCACTTGAGTACCTGCTGTGCTGCTCATGCTTTTGCTGTCACAAATTCGAATCTTGGTCTTTATTTCGCTCCATTTATATACTCTGACAAAGTTTCCTTATTTCTCATTAATTTAACATCAACTTATTTACCCTCGATTTAAATCCTCTCTGACCACTTGTTAAAATAAATATATATATATATATATATATATATATATATATAGAAAAATTAGATAATCTCACTTAAATTACTATATAAATCTAAAAAGCTAAAATGACATCACCGTACATACATGTCCAATTATACAAACTATTTTTTCTAGATGGCTGCTAGATAATTGTCTGCACTATGCTTTGTTTTGGATCTGGTTAAATTTTTTCTGGAAATAAAAAAATATTCAGGTATTATTAATATGTTTTTTAGTAAAGAAAAATTAAAACTATACATGAATTAATTTGATATGACCTAATTAACTTGACAGGTCCAAAAACAACTCGGATGATCGAAAAATATATAGTTTAACTAAGAAAAAATCAAGATGACTTTTTTTTTAAAGTATTGAAACAAACAGCAACATATTAGATCGACTTGGATCAACCTGTCAAATCTGTTACCCAGGTCATGAGACATTGATAACCTTATAGAAAGCAAATTAAATTTTTTTTAATTAAATTCAATTTTCAATCAACTTAATGTTGAAGAATGAAACTGAAAACTAAATTCAACTAAAAAAATGAGCTGAATCGACTCAGGTTAACCTTTCAAACCTGGGTCGTGAAACCAAGATAACCCTATAAATAGCCCATCGAGATAAATTATGAAGCTCAATTCACAATTAACCTAATGTTGAAAGATGAATTTAATTTAAAAAAAAATGACACAAAAAATCACCCAAGTCAACAAAACAAACTCGTGGCCTGAGTCATTAGACTAGGAAAGCCTCATAGAATGCACACTGAAAAAATTATAAAGTTTAATTCTCAATCAACTCAATATTGAAAAGAAAATCAATTAAAAAAAACTCATGTCAATCAGCTTAACCTGCGACCCGGGTTATAAGATTGTAATAACCTTATAAAAATTAAATAAAAAATAAATTATGAAGCTCAATTCTCAATCAATCCAATGTTAAAGGATTAAAATGAAAATAAAATCAAATAAAAAAAGAACAAAAATAATAATTCGGGTTAACCTGTCAAATCTGAGTAAAAAGACTGAGATAACTCCATATAACTACATTAAAAAAATATAACCCGGGTTATTTTTTCTTGTATGTGATAAAATATTTGAAATGATGATTACAAACTCGACCAATGTATCCAAATAAATTAATTAACTACCATAAACGTTAACAATGAAAAAACAGTTGGTGTGACTTGTTCAACCAAGTAAGGAAACAACAAACTGGCTGTCTAACTCAAATGATGATCTGGTTGAAAAAGAAAAACGCATATGTCATTCTAGTCTTGTTTAACTCTAGCTTAAATGTGAAAAACAAAGAATTGCCAAGTGATTAAACTGGAAAAAAAAAACCTAGGTAGTGAAATGAAAAAACAAAGATAAATTGTATCTACCTGGGTTAACACGTGAAATTTACAAATTGGGTAATGGACACGAGTTATAATGAGTTAACCTGTCTAGATAATTTATCTTTCTTTTTTCTTCTCTCATTCTTTTCCCAATATGACTTTTATTAAGTTTTAATTGACCACAAATCAGATTACATCTAGAAGCAAATAAAAGAGTATGAAAGAATTTGAGTTAAAACTTTAAAAATATGTCGTATTATATTGATCATAGTAAGCTTTAATCAACAAACAAAATCTAGAACTTAGGTCAAAATATAATCCCAATCATGCATATTTTTTTAAGCTAAGCAATAAAAAATGATGCAATTGTTTTATTTTTATTTTTTTTAAGGTAAATAAAAAAACAATCAATGATAAAAAAAAGCTAAATTACATTTCTTTTAATTCACAGGAAAAATGCATTAAAAAAACCCTACATGTTATGTCACGACTCGTCGAATCAGTGATTTGCACTAAGGGTTTAACATGGTCTAATATGGTCTAACAATTTCTTTTGATAAATTTATGTTGCACCTAAATAAAGACTAAAAAAATTGTAAAAAAAAAAAACCCATCAAAGCCCAAGTGTGTGGGCTTAACGACCCAACGCGTTTGGGTTTATGAAAAAAAGAGCCCATGCACTTGGGCCTGGTGACCCAAGCCAGGTGCATCTGACCATATATATATTTTTTAAATTTTCTAGATATTACGAGCCAATATCTAGAAACCAACTTATCGACCTAAAAAACTCTAAAAATAGCCTTAAAACATGAAATCAAACTGAGTTAGATTTTTCTTCCTCAACTTTAATCTACTTTTTAGGTAATATCAAGGTTTGAAGCAACCAACATTCAACTTTTTTAATTAAATGAAACTCTTGGACACCAACATCAACAAATTTGGTGGTCAAAATATGCGAAAACAATGTCTCTCTCTCTCTCTCTCTATATATATATATATATATATATATATGTTGAAATTCAATGAAAATTTCTCTTCTTAAAAAAGCCAGGAACTTAAAAACAATAGAATTGAAGTTGTGTATTAAAATTGAATTTAGAAAAACATAAGGGATCGAGAAGGTCTAATTTTATAAATTGGGGGATTAAAATTTATTTTTTACGCTGACTTTAAACACACCACTCATTTCTGACACTTTTTCCAAGTTGGTCCCTTGTCTTTCAATTTTGTTGTTATTCAATACAATTGATGCGATTGAGTGTTAATTTTGCAACTAAAAGACACGATCGAAAAAAATTTAAAGGATTAAAATGAAAAAAATTAAAATAATACTGTTTTAGTGTATAATGCTTTTTGAGTGCTTGAACAATATTTGACACAGTTAAAAACACCCTTTCATTTTAGTATATTTAGTTATAATAACAACAACCAGCATCCTTTTAACATATATTTTAATATTGTAAATTGGATATTTCAGGCATCAACAATTAATTATTTTAAAATAATTGTTTTTCAGTAAATGGAAAAGAAAGAAAGAAAGAAAGGAGACAGAGTGTGTGTAAAGCACGGGGGTTTTAATAGCGTGGTGAAGTAAAATAGTTGCAAATCCTGAAGTTAGTTAGAAAGAATGTCGTGGCCAAAACCGTAAAACACAGTGTGTAACCAATTAAAAAAGAAAAGGGTCCTCGACTTCTCTAACATCTTTTTCCCCGTACTCAACCTCGAGACGGCACTCTCTCCCCAACAGCACTGCAACACTCTCCCTCTCTGTAGAGTCTGGACAGGCGCACACGCAGAGCTCATATGTTAATAAACCGTTTCCATTTCACTCTTTGTCACTCTCTCTCTCTCGGTTTCGAAACCCAAACGAACTAACAAATGCCGCAACTGACGGAGCTCAGCCGTGTGGACCCGCGGATCTGGCGAGCCTGTGCTGGATCCTCCGTTCAAATCCCCACCATTAATTCTAGGGTTTACTACTTCCCTCAGGGGCATCTCGAACAATCCTCATCGTCTACGGCACCTCATCCCCCATTTCTCTCCAATCTCGCTCTCTCTAAACCCTTAATTTCTTGCCAAATCTCCGCCGTTGATTTCCTCGCCGATCCGGTAACCGATGAGGTCTTCATTAGACTTCTCCTTCTCCCTCTCAATAATCACTCCTGTAACCTCCCTCTCTCCTTTCTAGAACCTTCTAGAAGTGAGGGTGGAGGTGTTAATGACGTCGATGACGATGAGAATAAGATTTTGGCCTTCGCTAAGATTCTAACGCCGTCAGATGCGAATAACGGTGGTGGTTTCTCCGTCCCGAGGTTCTGTGCCGACTCGATTTTCCCTCCGTTAAACTACCAGGCGGAGCCTCCGGTTCAGACTCTAACGGTCACCGATATTCACGGAATTAGTTGGGATTTCAGACACATTTATCGAGGGACGCCACGCAGGCACTTGCTAACTACTGGATGGAGTAAGTTTGTGAACAATAAGAAGTTGATTGCGGGTGACTCGGTGGTTTTTATGAGGAATTTGAAGGGAGAGATGTTTATTGGAGTGAGGAGGGCAGTTAGGCTTAATAACAGTGCCAGGTGGAGGGAGCAGATTGCTGGTGGCGGTGGAGAGGGCAAAGTGAAGGTAGAGGAGGGATTTTCGATGAGTGGGAGAGGGAGGTTGTCCCAGGAGGCTGTGGCGGAGGCTGTGGAGATGGCGGCTAAAGGTTTGCCGTTTGACGTTGTGTATTACCCGAGGGCAGGTTGGTACTCAGATTTTGTGGTGAGGGCTGAAGCGGTGGAGGCTGCCCTTGGTGTGTTTTGGACTGCTGGGATGAGAGTGAAGATGGCCATGGAGACTGAGGATTCTTCTAGAATGACTTGGTTTCAGGGGACTGTTTCGGGTACTGGCTTACCAGACTCTGGTGCATGGCGTGGCTCTCCTTGGCGCATGCTTCAGGCATGTATTTTATAATGTATCTGTTGATTTATCATTTTTGTTTGGTTTATAGTGTGATTGGTTAATTGTTTTTATACCGTTTATGGTCATGGAAAATAAATGATTTGGGAGGATAACGGGATCATTTGCTTTTGAGATAGGTAGCAGAAATTCATCCATTCTAAATGATTTTATATCTTTTTTAATAGTTCAAATGGCTTGCATATGCACTAAACATTACCTGCTAATTTTGACTTTGAACAGAAAAATGCTTTGGGATAATCTCCCCTGTTGCGATTTTTTGCTAATGATATCTGGAGTGTATATTAATCATTAAGAATCAATGAAAACGATGCCAGAGAAAATGAAGAACAGTTGGTGCTAATGGAGCTATGTATTTTATAAATTGGATATCTGATTCTGGGTGATGCTTGAAATAGTGGTATTCTTTTCACAGTTTCCCCGTTTTTTTAATTTTATTTGTGTGCTGTTTCCTGTGGCTCTGGTGCTTTGGGTATTGAGTTTTCAGGGCAGTGTAGTGCAGCTAAGCTACTGTGTCGTACCTTTTTTGTCTTTGTTCTTCATTCTACCCCAGGCTACGTTGTTTATCTGCAAGCTATATGTTATGAAACGTGATTGAGGTTTTCTTCAATTCCTTGTGGAGGAGTACCACTTAAAGTTTTAAGAACTTGGTTTTCATTGAAATTAGAATATCGCTATGGAATTTGTTAAGGACTTCTGATTTGTTCCATGAGCCATTTGCCCTTTCATAGGGGCCATTTTATTTGCCCAATGTCAAGAAAGCTAGGTCAGGCAGATGTTATAATAGTTTGGGGTTCAATTAAGAATATTGTTAGAACTAGATTCAATTGCACATGCAAATTGGATATCAGCGTATGCTGTTTTAACTCTCTTACATCTTTTTCATGCTGTTCCTCTTTCTGATTTTATTTATGTCTAGGTTTTCACAATGTCTGCAGTTTGATTGTGAAGGTTAAGTAATTTTAACCAGGTCTTTCAATCTTCTTAGTTCTCAAGTGTCTAAAAGTTTTAGGTCAAGTAATGAGCTTCACAAGTGACTATCTGTTAATGATTCAGTTATATAGTTGCTGATATATAAGCTTTAACATTCAGAAATTTCTTCATTATAACAGAGTGAAAACTTTTGATCTTTTTACCGTGTTTTCTGCCTTTTCAACTTGTTTTTTCTCTGTTGCACAGATTACGTGGGATGAGCCTGAAGTTTTGCAGAATGCAAAGAGAGTGAGCCCTTGGCAAGTTGAATTTGTTGCAACCACTCCACAGCTTCAAGCTGCATTCCCCCCAATGAAGAAATTGAGATATCCAAATGATTCTAGGTTCCTGACAGATGGAGAACTTTTTTTTCCCATGTCAGATCTAACTAATTCAACTATGGGGCACACGAATGCTTCAATGTTGAATTATAGTACTTTTCCTGCTGGCATGCAGGGAGCCAGGCAAGATCCTTTTTCCACATTCGGTTTATCCAACTTTATAAGTGAAAATGCTCCTCAGGTGTTCAGTGACAGGGCCTTTGGAAACAACTTGGTCCCTAAGATGAAAAGAATGCCCAGTGAGATGAACATTGGCAGTTTGCAGTCTGAGAACTTATCACCTGAGAGCCAGAGTAGTGCATATTCTTTTGGCATAGGTTTTGTTGGAAACAGGGGCTTCAACCCCAAGAAAGTTGGAATTAACTCTATTCAGTTATTTGGTAAGATCATTCACATGGACCAGCCTGTTGAAAATGGTTTTGATGATGTTGGCTTCATGGATGACAGCAGTAAATGTTGCAATGAAACTGAAGGCGTTGATGCACTGGAACTTTCACTGACTTCCTCCTACACAGAACTACTTAACAGGATTGATGCCCAATGCCAAAGAGCTTCACCTGTTGAGGCATGTCCTACTTGAACAAGTAGTTCTGTAGCGCATGCATATAAGTAGCTGTGCAGGTATGTTTTTTGTGATTGGACCCCACAAACTCTATTATCTTAAACTTGCCTGAAATGTTACTTCTTTAAATTTGATTGTGCATCTTAGTTAGTTGTTTACAAATACTTAATTAATGATCAAGTTCCTATAATATGGTTACTGCCATGCAATTTCAACTAATTGAGCCTTATCTCAAATGTTCTTCATTTAGCTTTAATGTCATTACATTGTTGTCATGTCTCTTTTCATGTATCATGCTTCCCTAGGAATTTGTTTAAATGTATCATGCACATGTTAATCTTGCACTAGATTTAGAGAGTGTGGTTCCAGTGTGAGCAATTCCTCTGACACTTCTCCTTACATTTGTTCAGAATCTACGTTGATTTATAGATATCTTTAGATCTTTGCATTCTTTAACTTATTCCTAAGCAAACCTGTTTGTTGTTGAAATAAACTGCAGGTTTCTTTTTTCATTAGAAGGTAAATATGGTGTCCATTGAGGAGTAAGTGGTCCTGTTCTAATATACTAGTGACAATCAAATTAGTTGAAATAAACAGCTCTTTGGCTTTCAGAAGCATAACATGGTACACTATACACTACTTTTTTTCTTGGGTCTTGATTTTCAAAGATATCTACAGCCAGTCAAATGCCTCTGAAGAACTAATTCTTTGTCTAATATAGTTTGTGCTGAAATAAATAGTGAAAACCATTTATTTGTTTTGAAGCAGAACAAAGTTCCAAAGGATTTCTATGAATTGCTGTGTAGTAAAAGCATCATGCTATATGGTTACTGGTCAATACTAGAAGAATCTGTTCAAATTCAAAAGTTCGGTGATGTACATTCCGAAGGATTTCTTCCAATCTCCTGATTTTATCATGTAATTGGGAATCAGATAATACAATTCCTGTTTAATATATAACAAGTTTTGCAAGTATTTTACTATTAAGAAGCAACTATAACTACATGATACAGCTTTCTTGCGAATGACCCACAAATGCCAAAAATCTCTTTTGATCCTGATATGCCAAAGACAGTTTTTATTTTACTGTCGGGTAATGGTTCCATTGATGGCAAATGAAAGGAAAAGACTATAAAAACTATTTTCAATCACTTTTGGCATTTGGTTGTCACGGAAAAGGGTGAGTGCATGAACAGACTTGTCATGTATTAAATCCAAAAGGACAAGAATATCCACTCTCTTCTCCTTTCATGAGCGCCACATTTATAGCTAGACTTGCCTTGTTTATTGAGAAATGATGAATTAAAATGCTTTATTATGACTCGTAGTGCTGGATTTGCTGTTCTTGATTAGCGTGGAGAGAAAGAACTGGAGCCGAAAAACAAATAGGCCTTTGTGCAGTTTCAGTGCGAAATTTTTTTATTTTATTTATCAAGAAGCCATTTCTGACACATACTCTGTTGGATCATCATGTTTGCAGGTTCTATCTGCATGCAGGGAGCTGACTTCTGAATAGACCCCTGCAGTAGTAACTGGGTCTCTGTTGGTTTAGTGTATGCTAGTTTGTTCTAGTTAGTGATGTTGAGAACTAAAGAAAATTGACTTGGCATATGTTTAAAATTTAGTGTTGGATATTCTTGTGGCATTTCTTTGACCTGGAAATTGAATAGCGGTCCCCTCATTTGACCTCAAAATAAGATATTCTTATTTTGCTGGTCATGGAGAATGATTGCTTCATCAGGAGGATACGTACATGAATATTACAGTTGTGTGCAATTACCGTTTGGTAGATACCCGCTGAGTTGAGTGGGCGTGGATAATTTTTAGAATCTTTTTTTTTATTTAATTATATAATTATAAAAATACAAATTTGTAAAAAAGACAATAAATAAAATTTTAAAATAAAAAATTATTATTATTATTTTTTTTATCAAAATCGTCTTCTCTAGTTCATGATTATTTATTTTTGTTTTGACAAAAAAAAAGTTTTTTTTATTAGCAGCACGGTTTATTAAATAAAAAAACAACAATAATTATGAAAGAATATTTGAAAAAACTATAACAATTTGAATTAAAAAAAGAGAATATGTAGATTTTTGATGAAAAATCTAGTTTTTTTATTCGTGAACTTTTTTTTTTATTTTAAAGAAAAACATGCATTTTTGTTGAGAAGTATTGTCTTTTTAAGTAAAAAAATCAGGATATTCTGTATGTAATTGAAAGGAAAAAAAAAAGAATAATTAATCTGTAAAACTTTTATAATAAAATTGAAATTTTGTTTCTTTTGAATATTGTGATTACATTTAAAATCTTTTTTGCAAAACTATTAAAACATTCATTTGTTTTTACCAAACATATAAGGATAGTTTTTAGGTATTTTATAATAATTCTTGTTTTTTAGTGTGTTCGTAGTTGATTTTTAAAATGTTTTTTTTCAGAAATATATTAAAATAATATTTTTTTTAAAATTTGTTTTTAATATTAACATATCGAAACAGTGAAAATATAAAAAATTAATTTAAAACAAAATAATTTTAAATTTTAACCAATTTTTTATTTGAACCGCACTCCAAACAAAAGCTTAATAGTGCTGGATAATTACTCAGCATAGCATACAGTTATGTGTAAAAGATATGATTAACTTCAATTACAAAAAAAATTCCCTCCTTTTAAAACAAAGTTTCATTCACAATTTTTTTTAACGATCATTGGGGATATATTAATTTAAATCAGTCAAGTAGATAAAATCATATTATAACAATATTTATATAATTTAATTTTAAACTTACACTAGATAGAGAGTTAGGTCGGGTCGAGAGGTTCTTTTTTTAAATTAATTTCATTATCTTTTCTTGATTTTGTATTTAGATTTAATTTTTTATTACTTGGCTGGGATACTCATGGATTGATCAAGTTGATTACATTACATTAAAATAACTATCACATGATTTAATTTTAAATTTAGATTAGACTAGAAGTTGAGTAAGATGATTATTTTTTTCATTAATTTTTTTTTTAATTTGCCGAGTTGCATTTGAATCGTTCAAGTTAACTATTTAATTTAAAGCCCATTTTACAAGGTTTAAAAATAAACTAAGCAAATATTTGAATAAAAAAGCTTAACAACAATTAAGCAACTAATTCAAATCACTACAAGATTTCACAGTTTTACCGACGGAACAATTCCGTCGGTGTGTGATTAGAAGTTCGTCGGTGATTTTTTTACCGACGTCATCACCGACGGAATAAGTTCGTCGGCTTTACCTTCGTCGGTGATTCCCCATTCCGTCGGTATATCAGTCGGAAAAACAAAAAAATCATTTACCGACGGTTTTATAGACGGAACGTGCGCGCCAAAAAAAAGATTCCCGCTTGAAATATACCGACGGATTTTCATTCCGTCGGTGAAGTTGAAATTACCGACGGAACATATCCGTCGTTACATCGGTCGGTGAATGTATGAAATACCGACGAAATATCTCCGTCTGTAAATTCGTCGGTACTGGTGGAAGCTACTGTTAAATGGCGACGGATTAATTCCGTCGGTAAGTCTGTCGGTGAAAGTTTAAAATACCGACCAAATTCATCCGTCGGTAAAATCTTTGGTAATAGTTTTTTTCTTA
>Ga0307517_10010373_pt1 | contig 13051 bp, 15 predicted proteins | sample 23_EM_MG_FD_194515 | JGI IMG/M metagenome (GOLD analysis project Ga0307517, IMG submission 194515) | Populus trichocarpa ectomycorrhiza microbial communities from riparian zone in the Pacific Northwest, United States - 23_EM | ecosystem: Host-associated > Plants > Roots > Unclassified | place...
CATCTCATGGTGTGGCTAGTGGAGAAGAAGTCGGTGATGGAAAAAAAAAAGAGAGGACTATCAGTGATGGTTGATTATTGAACGGATGAGAGAAAAATACTAAAAAAAGCTAGGGTAAAACTTGTATATTGTGGCTAATGCCGATGTGGAAGGCTAGCTGGAGTCCAAAACTTGGTGTAGTGTGTGTATATATATTAATTACAAACAGTTTTAAAATCATGATTTTATCGATTTTCAAGTTTTCAAATTTTTTTTACACATTTTTATAAAATTATACTCGAGATTTTAACAACCTTACTACTTAGCACCACAAGCACTTAATTGATGATTATTACTATAAAATAAAATAAAATTGATTCTTACTTTGGAGCAGGAGCTGACTAAATTTAACAGATTCTCTCAGCTCCTTCTCCTTGATCCCATTGAAGGAAAAATGGGCACAAGAAATATATATGTGTGTATATATATATATATATATATATATTATTTCAGTGTGACTGATACAGAAATCTGTAGCTTCAACCCACGAACAACAGCAAGAAGATTGTGGAGTACATGAAACAAGCAGAATTTTTTATTTTTTTTTGTTTATGTTTTTTTTCCGCAATAATTTCCATGTTAGAAATCACTGCACTTATTTTTTTAAAAAAATTGTTTTTACGCACGACAACAAATTTACTTATTGCCAAATATTTGTTAATTTACATCGAGTTCGGTAATGAAGTTTTAGAAGTATATCCAAAATGAGGGAAGCGATTGTAATGAAAGTAAAGGCCATAGGGGATTCAATTTAAGAGGAGGTGTGCAACACTGGAATCATGCATGCTTGCATGACAAAGGAAGGAGCCTGCCATGATGTCATAACTTTGATTACTGATTCCGATCGAGGTTTCCATGTAATTATGGTATTATTCTTCTCCATCTTCAATACCTGCATCGTCCAATAACATGGGAAATGAAAAAGAATTAGCTAATTGCGATGAACATACAAAGAGAGACAAAAAAAAAAAAAAACCGAAAGAAAAGAAGAAGAAGAAAAGGGTGCGAACACTTTAAATGGTTCCTGGGATGGATCCTTCCAAAAATTAAGGATTGCCTCAACGTATATACAACATTGTTGCAGGTACTGTTGCATAGTCTAACTTACAGTAGGTCTTCTGCCTGCTTTCATGCTTTTTGAGCTAGTGCCTAGGTCATGACTTATTAAGGTTTGAAGTCCGGAGACATGACAAGATGTGCTTTGAGAAACTACTGGGATTACAGTGCCTGGAATCTTGAATTTTTCGTAGTTGTTTGATCCTTATTGATAGAGTTATGCACCACTAGATAGTTAGATTTAAATATAGATAGCTAGATTTAAATTTGTATTTTATTTAAATGTATTTTACTTAATGTGTAACTCTACAACTCTAGTATTTATAAATATTACAATATTACAACAAAGGCTAATTTCAAAATCTCTTTATATTATCAGAGCAATATTATGGATTCACATCCTTTGATTTTATGGTCTCTAACACATCATTCTCCTCCTTGTTCTTTAATACTATGGTACATCTTTTAACCATTAAATTATCTTTTTCTAACTATCTTCTTTGCATAGTCAAGTATTATCCCAATATCTCTTTGTATATGATGATGGTTCAATTACTATACCTTCTATAACTAATGCTTGTGGTTTTGAAAATCCAGAACTTGTTGAGTGGCAACAAATGAATCACAACAAATGAATCAACTTGTACTGAGCCTTTTACTTTCTTCCTTAACTGAGGAAGCCATATCTATTGTTGTTGGATTACCTTCCTCTCATGTAGTTTGGTCTATATTGGAGACCACTTTCAGTCATCGTTTCAAATCTCATGAGCTACGTCGCAAAGATGACCTACAACACATGAAGAAAAACTCACGTAGTTTTGTATAATTTTCCCGAGAATTCAAATCTACTTACGATCAATTAGCTGTTATGGGCAGACCTATTGATGATCTTGACAAACTTCACTAGTATTTGCATGGTCTTAGTTATGAAATCTTTGTTCGATCATTGGAGTCATGTTCTTGTATAAGCTTCCCTGCTGTTTTTATTGCATCTCGCAATACTTCTGGTCTCAATTCTGGTCGTGGAGGTGGCCATCATTTTCGCGGTGGTTGTGGCAAAGGTTTTCGTAACAATCGTTATCACCCCATTCGATTCCAAATCTATTGTGTTGAAGGTCATTATACATCCTTATACAGTGATCAATATTCTCGTCCTTCAGAATCAATACATTCAATGGAAGCATTCACGTCTTGCTCACTGAATGATGGTCAGATCTCTAATTGGTACACTAATGCTTGTGCAACATCTCATATGGCTCATGATGCCACTCAATTAGACAAGGTTGATACGTATACCGGTAAGGATTACGTTGTTGTTGGCAATGGTGCCTCACTTTCAATTTCTCATGCTGGTATTTTTTTCTCAATTTCGTTGTTTAAATTAATTACTAGATGTTTTAGTTATGCCTGGACTCACCAAAAATCTTATATCTATCATTAAACTTAAATATGATTTTTCTTATTTTATTACCTTTATTAAATATTTTTTTTGTCATATGTAATCGAGTCACAATAAGGGTGGTGGCAACCAATCAATGTGAAAATGGGCTATATATGCTTGAAAATGGACATCATTCTTTAATATCTACTCATTCTCCATGCATTTTTTTCAATGTTTGGCATGCTTGTTTATGTCATATATCTAATTCTATTATTTCTCTTTTGAATAAAAATCATTAGTTGTGAGTAACTTCATTGCTTCCAAATCCTATTGTTTGCTCTAGTTGCCAACTTGCTAAGAGTCATCGTTTTCCCTTTCAACCTAATGATAAACGTGCTTCATCTATTTTAGAACTTGTACGTTCATTGTGATTTATAGGGTTCATCCCCTATCTCTTCAACTCTTGCCTTTACATATTATATAATATTTGTTAATGATTATTCCAAATTTACATGGTTTTATCCATTGAAATTTAAATCAATTTTTTTTTTGCACTTCATTCAATTAATTTAAAAAATTTGTAGAGAACAAATTTTCAATTAAAATCAAGACTCTTCAAAGTGATGGTGAAGCTGAATTTACAAGTCATAAATTTAAGGACCAATTAACTCAATCTAGAATTCATCATTATGTGTCTTGTTTATATACTCCATCTCAAAATGGGCGTGTAAAGCATAAACATCAATATATAAATAAAATTGGAATTGCTATGCTTTTTCATTCTTGTGTTCCCTTAAAATTTTGGGTTGATGCTTTCAACATTACCACTTCTACAATTAATTGGTTGCCAACTTCTACTCTTCATGGTGTGTCTTAATTTGAAATGTTATATGCTAAGCCACCATCTTACTCTACTTTTCATCCATTTGGTTGTCTAGTTTTTCCATATCTACGTGATTATGCTCATCATAAGTTAACTCTTCGTAATCATCCATGCGTTTTTCTTGGCTACAATACATCTCATCATGGTTTTCGTTGCCTTGATCATTCAATTAATCACATATTTATTTCTAAACATACTGTTTTTGATGAAAATAACTATCCTTTTTCAGCCACTAATTACTCTAGTCCACTATTTAATCTCTCTATCCATGCCTTTCTTGAACCTTTTTCTAGCATAACCACAGCCTCTAAGGTCCATTTATCACAACAACATAATTCACTATCATTATCATGTCCTTCTTGTTTAGTTAATACGTCTCTAAGTTTTGTGTCCCACTTTGCTTTGCAGGATTCCATAATAGTGCTATATCTTTAGCACGTGAACATGTTTCTGCCTCCTCTTCACAACCTCCTAACATGGCTCCATTATTATTGGATCCTTCTCCTACTGGATTTAATATTCTCAACACCAATCCCATGCAAACTCATGTAAAGGATGACATTTTTAAACCCAAAAATCAGGTTTATGTACGCATTATTCCATATTTTGGTTTGATTCATTCTTTGTATACCATACATGAGCCTAAAGGTTTCAAATCAGCAGCTAAGAACCCAGGTTGGAAAGCTACGATGGATGATGAAATCCAAGCTCTTCAGCATAATAACATATGGAATCTAGTTCCTCAACCAACTCACAACAATGTGGTGGGTTATAAATAGGTTTATCGAGTCAAGTATTTATAAAATGACTTCATGGATCGTTTTAAAGTCTGACTTATTGCATATGGATACACTTAACTGCTAAGTCTAGATTTTACCGACACTTTCAGTCCTGTTGTTAAGGTCTTCATAATTTGGGTTGTGTTATCTTTAGCTATTTCAAATCATTGGCCTCTACATCAACTTCATGTTAATAATGCGTTCCTTATGGCTTTCTATGAGAAGAAATATATATGGAACAACCACCTAGTTATAATGATTCTCAACATCCCACACATGTGTGTAAACTCTGTAAAGCACTTTACAGGCTCCTACAAACTCCTAAGGCTTGGTTTCATCATTTTAACACCTTTCTCATAGATTCTGGATTTTCATCTAGTCATGCTAATTCATCATTATTCATTTTCTCAAAGGATGATAATAATTCAATTCTTCTTGATGACTTTATTAGCAGATTAACAAAAGAATTTGCTACCAAGGACATGGGATCCCTAAGCTATTTTTTAGGTTTGGAAATTCATCAACATGCTAATGGTCTTTTTTTAAGTCAGGTTAAATATGCTCATGAATTTCTTCTTCACGTATAATTAATGGACTATAAACCATTAGGCAGTGTCATGGAAGTTGCTTAGCATTTCTTTAACACTAGTTCTGACTTTGATGATCTATCTCTCCATAGATCTTTTGTTAGGTCTCTTCAATACCTCACAATCACCAGACTCAACATTGCTCATGTTGTCACTACTATCAGTCAATTCATGCACAAGCCATCTACTGCTCACTTTTCAAGTTGTAAAACAAATTCTTCGCTGCATTAAAAGCACTATTTAGTTTGGTTTATCTCTGACACCGTTTTCTTCACCAGCTCTCCTTGTTTATTCAGATGTTGATTAGGTTTGTAAAAACAAAAATTTTCTACCAATTAAATTCCACCATGTGTTATTTTTATTTTATTTTTAACATGAAAGGATAAAATAAAATTGAAATAAATGACATGGAAAATAAATGAGCCTCCATATATTTCTTAGCTAATGAAAGATTGACACTTGGGATGAGATATTCAAGATATCTTATTATAAATGCAAGATCCCGTCAATAAAGATCAACTAATAAAATCATGTCATGTGGCATTGGAAAAGGACCTGGAACCCCTACAAACTTCTATAAATAGAGGGCCTCACCCTAAAAAAAGAAGAAGGAATTCTTGGAGATACAAATTTCCTTTAAGACAAGCTCTTCAAGTAAGGAAGCTTTCTCTTCAAGAAAGGAAGCTCTCTCAAAAGTTCTCAAGCCTCTTTCATTTACGCTTGAAGTCTACAAAGAATGAAGCTATGTTGGATCAAGCCTAAATACCTCATAAGAGTTCTTCAACAATACTTTAAAGACAAATTAATTAAAGGCACTCTTCAAAGGACCAACTCATCAAATCTTGCTTCGCAATACACGCTCAAATTCGTATTATTGCAAAGCACAAATCTTGACTTGATTTTTCAAATAAATCAAGTCATCATATATCAAATCCAAGGGAAGAATCAAAAGATTGTCTTATTCTTTTGAAAAAAAATACTTTAAATAGAGATCGTACCTAATCATTTATTTAATAAAATCATATATTTATAAACGTGTGCTTGTTTAATTTCAGGTGCTCAAAATTGTGCCTATAAGGTTGGTTGCCCAAACACAAGAAGATCTATTTCTGGTTATGCAATTTATTTTAGAGATAATCTTGTGTCCTGGGGTTCTAAGAAACAACCAACAGTATCTCAATCAAGTTGTGAATCAAAATATCATGCTATGGATCTTGCTGCATCCAATGTTAAATTGTTCATTAATCTTCTTCAAGATCTCAGAGTATTTCTATCCTTACCTCTTATCTTGCTTTGTAATAATAAAAGTTTAATTTTTCTTGTTTTCAATCATATCACACACAAACATTCTAAACACTTTGATTTAGATTACCACTTTGTCAAAGAATAGGTGGCTTAAGGAAAACTACAAGTTTGTTATGTTCCAACTCATCTTTAAATTGTAGACATGTTCACAAAAAGTTTTGGTCAATCCCCCTTCCTTTTTCATTGTTCCAAGCTACACGTTCAATACTCTCAAATTAAGGCAAAATCAACAAAGTCATTATTAGCTGCCATTTGGAACAACTAGATAGCTAGATTTAAATATGTATTTAATTCAAACGTGTTTTACTTAATTTATAAATCTACAACTTTAGTATTTATAAATATTACAACATCACAACAAAGGTTGCGAAGGTGATTTCAAAATCTCCTTACGTCTCCATATATACCAAATGACTTCTGTTACGTTATTAATTTTTCATCCTGCCTCTTTGTAACCTCGTAAAGTTTGATTGAATTCTATATGCATTGAAAAAATGGAATGATAATTGTACGAGGATAGAGTATGTTGTTGCAATATCAAAATTATAAACTAACATATGCTTGAATTATGAGAACTATTGTTTTGGCGGACAAATTCTATGAAAAGCTGGAAGCCTGTAACCAGTTTATAGTTGGCATATGATATGTTTACTCCCTATAAGTTTCTCTCTCAAGTTTTTTGTTTTTTGGTAGAATATCTCTCAAGTTAACAACATGACAAGCAGATTTTCTGTTCACTAGTTCCATTGGATAGAGTACACGATTGCATATTATATGAGCCGTACGTATCAATCTTGGTGTTGAGATTTATATATATATATATATATATAAACCTAACGACGACTTTCAACTACCAAAACATCCATACAAGAGAGACTGAATCATAAATAGTGAAAATAAGGGAGCATAAAATATGTGTACCATTATCAATCCTTATCGCTTTGCATAATGACGTGCAAATCGCTCCCCCAAATGCTGGGCATAGTCACTTTCTGCTTCAAGAAAGCGCACCACCTTGATAGGAACCGTTCACAAAAGTACTTGAACGCGTTAGAAAGATTGGAAATACATGGAGAAACAGAATATATATATAATCGAAACATGTAATGTGTGGATAGAGAAAGGAGGTGCATGAACTGTATGTACAGCATGTTTTACTGTGAAGCAAAGCAACATCCTGGTAAAGATGTTTCCATGAAAACCCCAAACACTCAATAGTTCATAAACATTCCTGCTCAAACATTTTTCAGAGCAACTAAATTTGAAGAATCAAAGTCCAAATACCTCGCCCATCGATGGTCGCATTTCAGGGCTTCTTTGCACACACAAGTAAGCTGTTTTAGCCATGAGGTACAATTCATATGTATCATATGTATCTCCAATACGAGGGTCAATGAGTTCATGTAGTGCAAGGCGCTCAATCAGTGGTTTTGCCTAAATTCATCATACAAAGAATAGACACAAGTCATACGAAAAAAAGTAAAAGGTGATATAGCATACATGTATTGGAATTGGATAGAAGTTGAAACAAAAAGGAAGAAAACTTTATCATTTCCAGAAGCAACAGAAACAAACCACTGACGTACCCACTGTCTAATGGATTGTTTTCCTTCCTCCCTTTTCTCATCAACTACTTTGCGTCCTGATATTAGTTGCAAGAGAACAACGCCAAATGCATAGACATCTGTTCTTACAGAAACTATACCATTCTCTGCGTACTCTGGAGCAAGGTATCTACAAGAACCAAAAGCTGGCTTGACATTGTTTAAATGGTATAATTAGGCATAAAATATGCCCATCAAGAGTAAAATGTGCAGTTCTGAAGATAGGAAAGAGTACAGAATATCTACCCAAGTGTGCCAAGCACCCTTGTCTGCTCAGGGTCATCGCCAGTTTTCCATCTTGCAAGGCCAAAATCTCCAAGCTGTGTAGACAAAATCATTTCATTAACTACCCCAAGCCAAACCTTTGACTCCATCTATAAACTGTATTTCAAATCAATAAAACAAACTCAAAGATCTCTATCATCAATGCATTTATCATACATCCCCCCCCACCTCCTTCTGAGTTAATATCTTAAAAAAGAGCACATAAAATCTCATAATTTTGTAAAAAATAACATAGTACATACACAGATGACCTTCTCCAGCACAGTTATGTTCATGATGAAACTGAAAAAAATATCAGCTTTCCAATGACAGGACACACAAGTTTGTCCAATTTGAAATGGATTAAGGTTATGGAACATATATTACTAGTTAATTTAACCATTGACAGGATCACATGTCAATCCACATGCAAGACTGCAACCAATGGAACACTGAGAAAAGCTATAGTGCAGTGAAGTAACAGCCAGGAGTACAGGCAAAATTAGACATAAAATCTACCAATACCACTGTCAATGACAAACGGATAAGTTCCTTCTGTATTCACCCTAAATTAACATTTTACATGAAGTGTTTTTTCCTATTTCTCTTTTTACATGCATCCATATGCTCTATAAACAAGATATATGAAGACTCATATTTGGAGGAAAACGGCAAGAACTATAAACATAGATAATAGGATGTGGCATAGAATGTCACCATTGGAACAAAGTCATGTGTGAGAAGTATATTGCATGGTCGCATGTCTCGATGTATGATAGGACCGCCACGACACTCTTCATGCAGAAAACGCAACCCTTTAGCAGTTCCAATGGCAATAGCAAGTCTTTGGTGCCACTCAAGCATATTTTCAGTTTTATCTATAAAAACGATACAAGTAGTAAGTTTATGCTTAGATCAGTATTGTGAAGAAGAAAAGTCATTCGAAGAACTAATAAAGATTGAAATGAATGATTTTGGGCTTCTAGGATCAATAATGACTCACCAAATAAATGCCAATATAAGGACTTGTTGCAAATATACTCGTAAACCAAAATGTTAAGGTTCTCCTTGCAGCAAAAACCCAATAGCATTACAATGTTCTTGTGACGGGCAAAATTTAACACATATACCTCAGATTGAAATTCTGTAAATCCTTGCGTGCTTGCTTCTTTGCGTACCTTTGCTGCAATTTGCTGCCCATCTTGTAGTTTACCTTTATATACATGGCCATAACCTCCTTCTCCTAGCAAGTTATCCTTTGAAAAATCATCTGTGGCCAACTGAATCTCAGAAAAATTGAATCTCATGGAATCCTTGATATACAGTTCAGTCCTTGCCCCACAGCCAGAACAAAGAATCGGCGCTTCTGAGGCTTTATATCGTGAGACATTTTTCGGGTGCCTTTGGATAGTTGTATTAGAAGCAGATGGAGCTGAAAGGCATTATAACAAGAATCATTATATATTTTTCTGAAGAACTAACTATGAATTAAAGCACACTTGTGTCAATAGGCAGCCCTAACTACCAATACTTCCTTAGGAATGGGGAAAAGTAAACTATCTATCAAGCATCACAAATATTTTCCCCGTCTATACTTCTCACCTCTGCAGATGCATGAGCTATGACCGAGTGAACACAGACATCATACAAATTGTTGCTGCAATAGCTGCGTGGATATAAACTTTTTTGGAATAACATAAGTTAGTTCCACTCCAGTAACTAACATATTAAACTTAACACAGCCCCTTCAAATGAAACTGAATGATTTTTCTGTTTGTTGCAAGAAGTTTGGTTTGATCTGGTATTTCTAGTCTACCCAAATAATTGTGGTTCCATACATTTGTCTCATATTTTCAAACTAGTGATCATATTTTATTACTTATTCACCATTAGAATCAATATCCAAGCACCATTCTTGTTTGTTTCTAGTGAACAGGTTTGATTTTCAAGATGTTTCAGAAAGCACACTGCCTAGCTGTCCAGTACATTTGGGGAGGCAGAAACAATGAAGGATCTATTAAAAACAGATCACAGCCTTGGGCATGCTACACATATTAAACACAACACAAAACAAATACCTCTAAAGCATTCGCTCTCTCTATCAATTTTCTGAGATATCGGGGAGCTTCTTTGTTACTCCAGTGACATCATTGTGGCAATGATTTATGAGAGATATTTTAATTTCTATCACCTTTGTTTCAAATGAGATCAATGCAATCATAAATTAGTATAAGAATATATTAGAGATAAGCCTGTCAAAGAACCAATGCAACGGCTCTAGGATATAATTTATATTCTTAGTTAATGAAGATCCATTCACAAATAGTTACTAAATGAAAGATCTAAATCTAACACCAAGTAGAAATCATGAAAAGTCCAAAGTGCATGCATTAACATTCCTAGACGAAGAATAATAGAAAACTACTGTACAAAACAAGAGTTATGAAGCATATCAGATTTCTAAGATGGGGACAGCATTGCATGGCATAAAAAATGGTTGCATTGCACATTGAAGGCACAAGGTGCAGACATGGATTCAAAATGTTTAGTCAAGTATGAGAGTGAAAAATTAATTGGCGTGCTAACCTGATTTTTCTGGTTTAGCAGAAGAACCAAAATCAAGAGAATTTTTGTGCTCATGTGATCTATATGAAGAAGAAGGTAGCAAGCTGGCCGGCATATCGGAGCTTTCAAGTGAATTGAAAAATGATGAAAAGCTTCCGCTAGAGATTACTGACTGCTTGTAGCTTTCGTTGGTTGGAGAATTCAAAACTGGAACGGGTTTGGACATGGAATAGAACAACTTTTGCTCTAAAGCATCTGTTTCAGCTGTAGTGTGAGGTTTCTCAATTACCACCGATAAGTTATCTTGAATCAGCGCAACCTTGCAGGGAATCTGTTTAAGGTAAAACCTCAACTCTTTTCTAAGATGCCTGTCCAGGTACGTATGCAAGTTACTACTGAAGTCAATAGGAAAAAGAAAAAGAAAAAATAGAATAATTCAAGCAACTGATAATAGCATACATCTATGGTGTGAAAATTATACATAAACATCGAGAAATTTGTTGGAAAATGATGAAGAAATAAAAAGTGAAGTGAATTCCTTAATTAGAACATGAGTTCAAGGAAAATATCTGTTGATGTCATTTATTGCTTCTATCTGAAAAGTTTGTGACTAAAGTTGAAGTGATTATTGTAAGTTATAATATAACAGCAGAGTTTGGTATAAGAATTTTTTTTTAAAAAAAAAAAAACTTTCAATTCCTATATCGTTAATTGTACGGCAAAGCACGAGGGAATTAAAACAGGAAAACACTGGAGAATTAGGCATTAAGAGCTGAACGCAACAGTAAAAGAGAATAACTACCTGTCAAGCACAACCCATGTTGCATTACACGCTACAGCTTCTTGCACAACAACCTGCTTTGTGGGAGTCCCAGCAGAAATTTTAACTTCGATGCTGACCTGTTTGAGGAGGGAAAACAAGTATTCATCCCTTGAAATGAGGAAAATAAGAATTGAAACTGAGTGCCTCTCCATAAGGAAATCAATCCTAATATCAGGAACCCTTACAAATACATACATAGGAATAACTGAGTGAAACCCTAATAGGTCCTCCGCATAGTAAAGATGCAGTTTATGTAACTTTATGGTTGATAACGATGCAATAAGCATGAAACTCAAGATGTAGAAAATTTGTTGAAAGCATTGATAGCGCTCTTATGAGGAGAATCACTCGGATCGCTCCTTTATAAATTAACATCATATCTATGCTAAAGATAAAAGAACATGTATTAATTACCCCTTCATCTTCACAAACTTCAGCACTTTGAAGGAGCATGTTGACATACGCATCAAGTTTCTTTGTGATTTCCTCTTCTATATGCCGTTTGCTTGCTCCAGCAAAAGAATCAGGACATACTTTGAGTTGATAACCCACTATGCCAACACAAAATGGAAAAAAAAAAGGAAGGTAAATCAAAACAAAATCCGTTCTCCCTTCTCATAATAGCAAAAGATTTTGCAAACAACAGCAGCATTCTGCCAGGCATTTTTCTATTATGAATAACGCAATACCAGAGAAAGGAACTGCTAGCTATATGAAAACCTTTCCCATTTCAGTAAAGTAAACCTCATTTACAAACAGTGAAAGGAATTGAAAAGCCAATGAGTAATATAACACCAACCGAGACAGAAAATCAAACACTTACATGGATGAAGCACTCTATGAAGAACTCCATGAACAACAAGGGTATCACCTCCACGAAGAATGTCACCTCTCATTCTCACTGCATCAATAGTGAGCTTAAGCTCGTGGACTCCACGATCCTTAGTAGCATCATAAGCTATCACAACATGAGAGGGCGAAAGAGGACTCTCCATGTATAGAAAAAACCAAGTTAAACTCCCAAGTTGAATTTTCTTTTAAACCTCACCCAGTATTTAAGGCACTTGGTGATGTGTATGGCCTTGAAAGAGTGTAATAAAAGGGTTCGTCAAAAAAATGTCAAAACACATGGTTTTGACATGGAGATTAAGATTGGTGACCCAATGATGTTTTGTTATGTTTCTGAGAGTTTGTGATCTGCGAGAAACTGTTTGTGTTTGGTTCATCGGAGAATCGAAAAGATTCCTGGGAATATTCCATAAAAATGCTTCGGATATCCAAAATGCGCGGGAGATGTGTAATTTTGCCGTCGAAGACAGTTACAAAGAGAAGATTGCGAGGTAGTGAAAGACAAAAACTTGTTTCGTTTGCTTTGTCAACACTCGGTCTTTCTCCTTGGTTTCTCCGAATTCTCTTTTTTTTATTCTGACTGCTATACATGGTCTTCTAATTATGGGATTTTTTTTTTCTTTTTTTTCTTCTTTAAATTTCATTTCGAGGCCATTGGAGCTTGGAGGACCTCCGGGTACAAATTTAAGGGGAGTATGCTGATTTGCACTTAGCATATTTTAGGGCTGAGATGTAGTACATTTTAGTAGAGGAGTTAAAAAGATCATAATTGAAAATTTGGAGGACCACCCAATGTTATTGGCCCTGGATTTGGATAAACCTGGTCTATGAAAAATCATCATTCTATGACTCAATTGAGATTTAATTACTAATCTATAATCTTTCTATATTATTATTTGCTTGATTGTGATTTTCT